>PJUE01000129.1_pt1 | contig 97109 bp, 69 predicted proteins | sample 1512171 | NCBI WGS metagenome assembly PJUE01 (sample SAMN08177674, study PRJNA422409) | Feces metagenome, whole genome shotgun sequencing project. | isolation source: Chicken feces (3) enriched on wood chips: alkali lignin treatment | host: Gallus gallus | place: USA: Madison | collected 2015-01-15
CCGCCGGCAGATGCCATCGACTTCACCGTGGACACCTCCAGCATCGTGGTCAGCATCGACGGTGCCAGCGATGATGCCGGCAGTATCACCGGGCCGATCAGCAAGGGCGGTGTCACCGATGACACCACCCCGACCCTGCATGGCAAGGCCACAGCCGGTGGCACGGTGACGATCTATGAAGGCAGCACCGTGCTGGGCACGGTGCTGGCCGGCAGTGATGGCAGCTGGCGGTTCACGCCGGACACGGCGCTGAGCGAGGGCCACCATACCCTGACCGCCACGGTCACCACGCCCGCAAGCGGCGAGAGCGCCGCCAGTGCCGGCTTCGATTTCCGCATCGACGTCAGTGCACCCGCCGTGCCCCGCATCGACAGCATCAGCGACGATGTGGGCAGCCTGCAGGGTCTGTTGGCCCAGGGTGCAGACACCGATGACACCACCCCGACCCTGGCCGGCAAGGCCGAGGCAGGCAGCACCGTGCGCATCCATGACAATGGCAGCCTGCTGGGCAGCGTCACTGCCGATGCCAGTGGCAACTGGAGTTACACCCCCGGTACGCCGCTCAACAACGGCACGCACAGCTTCACGGTCACCGCACAGGACAGCGCCGGCAACCTCAGCCCGGCATCGAATCCGTATGCGATCACCATCGATACGGTGGCACCGGGCAAGCCCTCCATCGAGATTGTCGTTGACGATGTTGGCAGCGAAACGGGAGCGATTGAAAACGGTAGTGAAGTCGATGACGCACAGCCTGATATCTACGGACGTGCAGAAGCAGGTAGTACCGTCATCATCCGCGACAACGGCGTGGAGATTGGTCGCGTAACGGCGAATGCCGAGGGTGAGTGGCGCTTCACCCCTGCGGAAGAACTATCGGAGGGCCAGCACCAGTTCACGGTGGAGGCGGTGGATCTCGCAGGAAACACCAGCGTCCCGTCAGATGCATTTGACATGTCGTACTACGTAAACGGTGACGACTACCCGGACGAATTGATGGATGGCGCACCAAGGTTCAATGCCATGGTGGCAATTGATACCTCCGGCAGCATGAATGGTGTTCCGCTGGCGAATGTGAAGCTGTCCTTGAGAACCTTGGCTGATGAGTATCTGAACGCGGCCAAGGGCGAGGTGGTGACCCTGACGTTGATCGACATGAGTACGGTCAGCCCGGTCACCTATACGTTCGCCTCAGTGCAGGACGCGGGGTATGCGAGTTACCTCAATGCCCTGAACAAACTGAGCGGCTCCGGGGCCTACAACTACGAGACGATGATCAACAAGGCGATGGATAGCATCCAGTCCGCCTATGAAGGGGGCAACGGACCGAGCCAGATATTTGTGCTGGGGGACGGTCAAAATCCACTGACAGTGGGGGCGGCGGACAGGTGGCAGCAGATGTTGGAGAACCCGACTGGGAGCCAGCTGATAATCCCAGCGATCCAATGTACGCCCATTTCGTTCGCCCCTTTGCAATCATCGACGAGGTTCTCGTTCGACGGCATTGCAACCGGTGGCGAGGCGATCGACATGCCCTCGGCGGAGAAGTTGCCTGGCATATTCCTGGGTAACACCGTGGCTGACAGCGTGGGTGGGAACGTTCTGCTTAACGATTCGAAGATCGAGGTGGATGGGAACGAGCGCTTGACCGAGGTCAGGTTCGATGGCGGAGTCTTCCGTATCGGAGCGGACAACATTCTTGTGCATGAGAACGTCAGTTCCAGTGTCGAATCCTTTGACTACAAGCCGGACAGCGGTCTTCTGACGATTGAAACCGCAGCTGGTTGGTTACGGATCTACGTGCATGGAGAGGGGGGCGCGGCTGCGGGCAGTTATACCTATTCTGCGCGGCTTTCGCAGCAGTACGTGGGCGAGCAGCAGGTTGCAGAGGTATTTGGATATACCGCAGTCGGGCCCGATGGAAGAAGCCAGGCTGCAAACCTGCATATAGCGATCGCCCAGCCGGACGTCACGGAGTTGATCGAGATCTCCAGCATAGGCAAGGACAGTGTTTCACTGGGCGACTTCATGACCGCAAACGGCGATGCCGGGCGTGAAGTGTCGGGTGCCATCAGGATGCCGCTGGGTGAAGGGATGCAGCTTCAGGTATCTGTTGATGGCGGCCAAACCTGGGGTGACGCGCAGATCGCCGGACGCAAATGGGTGTTCATGGACATGACCACGCACACCAGTAGCTGGGACGTGCAGGTGCGCGTTACTGATGGAACCGCACATGGCACGAAGATCGTGTCGCAGCACGTCGAGTATATGGCGCCGCTGGGCAAGGCCAGCATTGCAAGCATCCCGGATGCGGACGGCATCTACAAAACTGCCGAGGCTGCGGATGGTTCGGAGGTGGTGGTATCCATTGCCGGTACCGGAGCGCAGTCCGGTGATACGGTCCACGTTCAATGGGGGGTGATCAGCGTGGACTACACGTTGGGCGATGCAGATATCGCTGCGGGCTTCGCCACAGTGAACATACCTTCCAATATCACTTCCAATGTCCAGACGGCGGCTTATGACTTCTCCGTCACCGCACAGGTTGTTGGGAAGCGCGGGGCGATTGGCCCCGTCTCGGATCCCTACGAAGTGGTTGGGAACTACAAGAAGACGGAGTCCTACGATTCGCTGCAAGGTGCGGTCGTTGACAATGCTTACGCCGGGTCAGGATTTGCCGCCAGCACTGACGGGACGATGGCCATGGTTGGCAGTTCGGCCACCCACCTGGCCGGTATGAAGATCAGTGGTGAAGGCAGTGCCACAGCTACCTTTGCAATGGATGGTCCGCGCGATACGTTCTCATTGACCCTCACGGGTATAGACAATGAGCTGGGCGCGATGATCGAGGTGTTCGATGTGGAAGGGAACCTCGTTCATTCCGAGAGTTTTGTGGGCGGTACTGATGCTCACCATACAAAGTTGTTCTCATTCAAGGTGATGGAAGTAGTGGGAGGCCCGGGTGTCATCGAGGTTGGGTCGTTCAAGGTCACTTCATTTGGCCCTTCCATCACCCTGTCCGGGCTGAACATGACGTCGCCGAAGCACATTGTTGATGCGCGACCTGCAGATCAGATTGAGTACATGTCGGAAACCTACTACGGCAGTGATGGCGACGACATAGTGTCGCTTGCCCTCTGGCCGACAACGTACTTTGCACAGGATTCGGCGGCCATCCATGGAGGTGGGGGTGTCGACGAGCTGAGGATCGCCGGTGGTGGCTATCCGCTGGACATGACAACTGCGATTGGAAAGATCAGCTCGATGGAGATCATCAATCTTACCGGCACCGGCAACAACACCCTGACACTGAATTTGAGAAACGTGATCGACAACGGCGGTGTGGACCTGTTCTACCAAGGCGACCAGAGCCGCGTGCAGATGATGATCAAGGGCAACCCGGGCGATGCAGTCATGCTGAGTGACGTTCTTGGGGGCGGAATCGATATGGGCGATTGGATGCAGACCGGCAGCGTGGTAGTGAACGGCAGCGCCTATGTCAGTTACCAACACTCGGGCCTGGCGGTGGAGCTGTTGGTCCAGAGTGGAGTGGTCGTTACCCTCAGCAACACAGAGGGCCCAGCAGGCCGCTCCACTACTGGCGTGGATACCCTTGGCGCAGATGTGCTGTCCGATGCGTTGAACATTCCCTTCGAAGATATCGCTGGGGTCACCAGTGCGGTGGCAGCGGAAAGCGCGACTCACACCGCGTCAGGATTGCACATCAGCGGTGGCGATCTGCGTGAGGGCGGGCTGGAAGCAGCGGATGCCTTGTTGACGCATGCCAGCGACAACTTCACTACGGTTGACGGAAGTTTGGCTTGGCTGTCGCTTCAGCAAGAAGAGGCAAGGCTCCATATGAGCTGAACGGACTGATCCGGCGTTGATGGGAAGCGCTTGAGACTATTCCCAATTCGGTATCAAAACGGAGCGCCAAGGCGCTCCGGTTGAAATACTAGTGCGCATGGAATGGCGATCAAATGAGTTTCAGGAAGTTTCCAGCCGTTCACCGAGAGTGGATTGGATGGACAGCTTGCTACGGTTACGGACTGTGGCTATCTCCTGGTTCTCTATCAGAGTTTTTCCGATGCTGCTGCAGGGCGATAGCAACTTTCGGGCCGGCTGCCCCACGGTGCAGAACTGTGGGGCTTTCTACTGCAAGCGGAACGAAGCCAAGTCACTTTGCCCGTTTGCTGTGGCCTGGCGGGCCTGGTTCAGATCGTCGATGCAGTCGCACCGCGTAGTTCGTCCGCAACCGGAGTTGTTGCGGGCGATGGAATAGCCGCCAACATCGTCCTGAACCCTGAGGGGATGAAAGCAAAGCCCGAACAGTGCCGTAGTCACTGTGGGTTAGGGGTTGGGCTGCAGGTGTGTCCTCAACGCAGCCCTTTCCATGTCAAAAGACAACAGAAAAGCAGGAGTCGCGGCATTGGGTCGTGGCTGACTAAAGAAGATCTACGGAGACATCATGAAGAATGAAATAGTGAAACGACGCGCAGCATCCATCCAGGCGGCGGCCAATCCAGTTCGCTACAGACGGGTCTGTGTACTGGCAGGGTTGATCTGTCTCTGCATGCTTTCCTCAGCATTGCCAGCGCAGCCGCAGGACCGCACATTGGGCGCCAGTTTTTCCGAGTTGCAGCGCGTGGGCGCAGACCAAGCCCAGGTTGTCTACTATCGCGACAAACAAGCTGACGGCAGGAGCATTGCCAGCATTTATCTGGACAAGCAGTTTGTCACGGCGCTGCGTCCCGGTGGTCATGCAAGTTTCTGCGTGGCCGCCGGAAGCCACCTGCTGGGGGCATATATGGACGATGCGCCCCGTTATGAGGGGAAGAACGAAGAGTTGTACCAGGCAGGCTTCTCCGGCGGGAAGACGTATTACATGAAGGTACGTGAGCAGGGGGGCAACGAGCCGCTCCCGGTCGGGAAGGAGCAGGCGCGTTTGGAGTTGGAAGGCAGCCGCCAACAGGTGCACCTGCTTTCGCGCGCGGACAGTGCCGAACGTTGCCGCCACTACGGGTTCCACGACAGGCCTGCCAAGGTTAGCCAGACGCTGGTGCTGCAGGCGGATGAAAGCTTCAGCGAAACCGGCAGCTTGAGTGTGTCCGGACGCCATGCGCTGGCTACGCTGGTGGAGGATCTGCGTGGAAAGGGTGCGCAGGTCGTCAAGGTTTCCGTCGAAGGGCATTCAGACCCGCTCGGCAGCGTGGCGCACAACCAGAACCTGGCGCAGCGCTGGGCGAACGCAACCCGTTTCGGCCTGATTGCCCAAGGTGTTCCTCAAGCCATCGTGTCAGCCGAGAGCATGGGCAGTCGCATGCTGCTGGAGCGCGGATGCTATGGCGACAAGCAACAGCAGCGCAGCTGCAATGCGCCCAATCGCCGCGTGGTCGTCCAGGTTGAGACAACAATGGTTGAGTCACCGTGAACAGTTACTTCTGGAGCACTCGTGTTGCTGCTGCAATGGTAGCCCTGCCTGTCGATCGCCATGTTGTCGTTCCGGACAGGGATGCGGTTCGGCAGCCTGCTGGAGAGCGGAAATGAGATCATCGGTTGCTTTTCCGCTGCGGATTGCCGTGCTGGATGATCATTCATTGATCCAGATGGCGTTGCAGCTGCGGCTTTCCCGGGAGCCTGACTTTCGTGTTGTGGGTGCCTTTTCCAGCAGCCGGGAGCTGATTGCTGCCTTGGCAAGACTGCCGGTGGACCTGCTGGTGCTGGACTATGCGTTGGGTGCAGCGGAGCTGGATGGTCTTCACCTCATTGGGTTGATACGCCGCAGGTTTCCCATGATGCGGATACTGGTAGCGTCGTCGGCAGAAACGCCGTCCGTGGTCAACTTGTCTCTGGCTGCGGGTGCCAACGGATTCTTCGGGAAGTCGGAAGATGCCGAGTTGCTGGTGGAAGCCATCCGGCGGGTGGCGCAGGGGCATACCTACGTTTCGCCACAGCTGTCCTATCGCCTGGGTACGATACCGGGCGCGTTGCGTCGTCCCCTGGAACAACTGGGTGGTGGACAGCGCCTGCTGGACGAACCTGCATTGTCGCCCAAGGAGCGGGAGGTTCTGCGCTGCTGCCTGGAAGGCATGTCGGTATCGGAGATATCCAGAAAGTTCATGCGTAGCATGAAAACCATCAGCGGGCAGAAACAATCGGCATTCCGGAAGCTGGGTGTTCGCTCCGATGCCGAGTTGTTCAAGCTGCAGCACAGCCTGATCGAGCCGTAGCCCCATGAAGTGCTTCAGGTTATTGCGGGACTGGAAGCGCAGCGCAGGTTGGGTGGGCGCGCTGCTGATGGCTTTGCATTTCAGTGCGCGCCCGGTACTGGCCGAAGAGGCGACGCTGCAGCTTTATGATCGGTCCAGTCCCATCCAGCAGGCACCAGCGCTGGCAAGTGAGGACTGGCAGTGGCTGCGGGACAAGGGGGAGCTCGTGCTGGGTGTGGCCATGCCGAGCAATACGCCGATGGAGATCCTCTGCGGCGAGGATTGCTATGAAGGCATTACCGCTGACGTATTGGGGGCGCTCGGCCGCCAGCTGCATATCCCCGTCAAGGTAGTGCGCTACACCGATCGTGCAGCAGCGCTGGCAGCTTTGACCGACGGGCGCGTCGATCTGGTGGGAAGTGCCAACATCTTCGAGCAGCAGGCGCGGGGCGTGCGCCTGAGTGAACGCTACATCGATTCTGTCCCTGTGCTCTATGTGCGCAGCTCGGACAAGCGCCGCATGCCTGCGCAACTGGCCGACATGCGTATTGCCATGGCACAGGACTATCTGCCGATCGACCTGGTCAGGCAGCGCTATCCCCGGGCAAAAGTGATGACCTTCGCCTCCGCCGAGCAGGCGATGGCCGAGCTGGCGTTTGGCGACGCAGATATCTATCTGGGAGACGCCGTATCAAGCAATTACCTGGTCAACCTGAGTTATTTCAGCTACGTAAGCCTGCATGCTCGCTTTCCTGATGACGGTGTGGGGTTCTCATTTGCTTTGCGTCCGGACGCTGCCCGGTTGCAGACGATCATTGATACTGCATTGAGACAGGTGCGCGAGCGCCATGAAGCCGAGCTACTGAAACGCTGGTCGGGTGGGGGGGCATCCGTATCCGTGTCGAGGGTGAATCTGTCGCCGGCCGAGCAACGTTGGTTGCAGAACCATCCCACTGTGCGCTTCGTTGTCAGCAATGACACCGCCCCACTCTCATATTTCGACGCCGATGGTCGTTTCAGTGGTACCACCGCCGACCTGCTGAAGGCGGTGACGGCCCGCACCGGGTTGATTTTCGAGCCGGTGCGGGTGGCACGCTTGGAAGGGCAGATCAAGGCGCTGCAGGAGGGTGATGCCGATATATCGATGTTGGTTCCCACCGAGCAGCGTGAGCGGCTGCTGCGTTTTTCCGGTCCGTTGACCCAGACCGCGTTCGGCATCGTCAGCAGGGAGGGCACCCTGGGGTTCACTGGGGCCGAGCAGCTGCGGGGAAAGCGCATCGCGCTGCCGGTGGATCATGCGCTGCGGGAGTTGATGCTGCCCGTGGGTGACTACGAGTTCGTGGATGCCGAGACCATTGCTGCCGCGATGGAGATGGTCGCCGCAGGCAAGGCCGATGCCACCGTGGCGCTGTTGCCCATGGCGCAGTACTACGTTGCTACGTTGCATGATGGGAAGCTCAAAGTTTCCGGCATGTTGGAAAACCTGCCTGCACGGCTGGCGTTCGCCACCCGTCGCGAGGACGCAGAGCTGGCCGGCATCGTTGAGAAGGCCCTGCGACAGATTCCGCCGGATGAGGTGGACATCTTCCAGAACCGATGGCGCCCGCGAGCCGACGTGGGCTCGGCCACCTGGACCGACTATCGCAGCCTGATTTATCGCTTTGCGGCAGCAGGGCTGATGATCCTGTTCCTGCTGGCCGGCTGGAACCTGCACGTGCGTTCGCAGAACCGACGGCGCCGCGAAGCCGAAGAGGCGCTGGGCGACCAGCTGACCTTCATGGAGTCATTGATCAACGGCACCCCGCATCCCATCTATGTTCGTGACCGCGCGGGGCGTTTGCTGACCTGCAACGCCAACTACCTGGATGCATTTGGTACCACCCTGGACGCTGTAACCGGAAGGACCGCGCTGGAAGGCGTCAAGATCGACCGCGGCGAAGGAGCGGGCTTTCACGATGACTATCTTTGGGTAATGGAGCATGGAAAGCCGCTTGAGGTTGATCGGACCTTGCATGTGCCGGGACGCACGCTGAGCATCTATCACTGGATACATCCCTATCGCGATGCGCAGGGTCAGGTGCGCGGTGTCATCTGCGGCTGGATCGATGTCAGCGACCGCCGGCAGCTCAACGAAGAACTGCGGGCGGCGTTGGACGCGGCGGATCAATCCAGTCGCGCCAAAACCACCTTCCTGGCGACCATGAGCCATGAGATACGCACGCCCATGAGCGCGGTCATCGGCATGCTGGAGCTGGCATTGAAGAATGCCGACCAGGGTAGGCTGGACCGCGCGGCAATCGAGGTTGCCTACGATTCGGCACAGGGACTGCTTGATCTGATAGGTGACATTCTTGACGTGGTCCGGATCGAATCCGGGCACGTCAGTCTCAGCCCAAGGCGGGCAAATATCCGCGAGCTGGTCGAATCGGTTGCGCGGGTATTTGACGGACTGGCGCGGCAGAAGTCCCTTTCACTGGATCTGCGGCTGGATTCGATGGTGAATCGCGATGTGCTGGTTGATCCCATGCGCTTCAAGCAGGTCCTGTCCAACCTGGTCGGCAATGCGATCAAGTTCACGGACAGCGGATCCATCCGGATCGATGTGGAGGGGGACGTCTCCGATGGCGCGCATCTGCGGGTAAAAATGAAGGTGGCCGATACCGGTATTGGAATTCAGTCCAGCGAGATCGATCGCTTGTTTGAGCCGTTCATGCAGGTGGATCATGAACGTAGCAGCCGTGGTGGCACCGGGCTTGGCCTACCCATCTGCAAGTTCCTGTGTGAGCTGATGGGCGGTGAGATCGCCGTAAGCAGCGTGCCGGGGCAGGGGACGGTGGTGTGTCTGGAGTTGCCTTTCAGCATGTTGCCGGATTTGCCACAAAGCAAGGCTGCAACCGTACAGAAGGCGCGGCAGCATCCGCGTCTGAAGATACTGGTGGTGGACGACCAACCGGCGAACCGGGTATTGCTGGAACAACAGCTGCGCTTCCTGGAGCAGGAGGTGGTGTGTGCCAGCAACGGCGAGGAGGGCCTGTTCGAGTGGCGTCAAGGCGGGGTTGACGTGGTCATCACCGACTGCAGCATGCCCATGATGAATGGCTATGACATGGCACGTGCAATCCGCCGTGAGGAGCAACGGCGCGGTTTGCTGCGCAGTGTGATCATCGGCTTTACTGCCAATGCCCAACCGGATGAGCGCGATCGCTGCCGTGCAGCGGGGATGGATGACTGCCTGTTCAAACCGGTCAGCCTGGCAAGCTTGTCGCAGTTGCTGCTGGGTGTACCGGTAGCCCAACAACAGAAGGATGCACAGATTTCGGTCTATGAAAGTGACGTCGAAAGCATCCTGATGGAACTGACGGGGGGCGATGCGGACGTCCGCCAGGCGCTTATCGCAGAAGCCCATCGCAGTTATCAGAATGACCTTCGAGAGTTGGGCAGGTTGGCCGCCGAGGGCGATCCGCTGAGCTTGGGTAACCTGTTCCACCGCATCAAGGGTGGAGCACGCATCTTCAATGCCCTGCCGGTGGTGGACGCCTGTGACCTGGCGGAAGCACTGTGCAAGCAGCAGCCATTCCAACGCGATGCTGCCGTTGTGGCAGCGGAGCGGGTGGCGGAGGAGCTGGAAATCCTGCTGGCGCACCTGCCCGGCTACGGACAACTGGTGGAAGCGGGGTGAACTGTGGGTAGTGGGGGTGAGACAGCGTGCCGCTTCCTCAACCGCGCGAAAGTGCCAGCAGGCGTTCGGCGATCTTTTCCAATGGCAGTACTTCGTCCACGCCGCCTAGTTTGACCGCGCTGCCTGGCATGCCCCAGACCACGCTGCTGGCCTCGTCCTGCGCCAGGGTGGCGGCGCCGGCCTGCTTCATCGCCAGCAGGCCGCGCGCGCCATCCTCGCCCATGCCGGTGAGTATCGCGCCGATGGCGTTGGCGCCAGCACTCTGTGCCACCGAGTGGAACAGCAGGTCGACGGCCGGTTTGTGCAGGTTGACCGGCGCGGTGTCGTCGACACGGCAACGCCAGCGTGCGCCATCGCGGATCACCCGCAGATGGCGTCCCCCAGCGGGCAGATACGCGTGACCGGGGAGGATCGCTTCGCCGTCGCTGGCTTCGCGCACGGACATGGCCGAGTGCCGGTCCAGGCGTTCGGCGAAGGCCGTGCTGAAGCTGGCGGGCAGGTGTTGGGTCATGACGATGGCGGGCGCGTCTGCCGGCATGCCTTCCAGCACCACCCGCAAGGCTTCGGTGCCGCCAGCGGAGGCGCCGATGGCAATCAGACGGTCGGTGGTGCGGAAGCCGATGTTGGCGGCCGCGGGGCTGCTTGCTGGCCGGCGCAACGGCGAGGCGCTGGCGCGCACCCGTGAACGTGCGGCCATCTTCACCTTGCCACGCAATTCCTCCGCATAGGCCTCCAGTCCCCTGGCAACATCAAGCTTTGGTTTGGCCACGAAGTCGACAGCGCCCAGCGCCAGCGCCTGCAAGGTGGTATCGGCGCCGCGCTCGGTGAGCGAGGACACCATCACCACCGGCAAGGGGTGCAACCGCATGAGATTCTCAAGAAACGCCAACCCATCCATGCGCGGCATTTCCACGTCCAGAGTCAGCACGTCGGGGTTGAGGCGCTTTATCTTCTCCCGCGCCAGCAGGGGGTCGGCGGCCGTGCCGACCACTTCGATGCCGGGGTCGGCGGCAAGTATTTCGCTCAGTACCTGGCGTACCAGCGCTGAGTCGTCGATCACCAATACGCGGCAGGGCGGGGCGAGCGTCACTGGAACAGCTCCACGCCACCGCTGACTGGAGTGCGCGAAAGCTGCGCGCGCACCGCTGATTCGGTGGCGGCCACTTCGGCGTCATGCGCATGCGGCAGGCGCTGCACCACCACGCGTCCGGTGGTGGGGAAGAACCAGATCTTGCGCGGATGGATGCCGCACAGGTCCTCGGCGATGATCGGGATATGTTCGGCGTGCAGATAGTGGCGCACGAATTCTGCGTTGCGGGTGCCGACAGGGTTGCTGGTGAAGCCCTTGAGCACATTGGCACCGCCAAACACCTTGGCCTCCAGACGCTTGCGATGCGCACCACGCTTGAGCAGGTCGTTGATCAGCAGCTCCATGGCGTAGCTGCCGTAACGGGCGGGTGCACCATCGCCCACATTGCCCTCCGGCAACAGGAAATGATTCATGCCGCCGATCCCGAGGATCGGGTCGCGGATGCAGGCCGCCACGCAGGAGCCCAGGGTGGTGGTCAAAGCCGTGTCATCGTCCACCACCAGATACTGGGTGGGCAGCAGCTTGGCGGCAATGGTCTGGAAACGACTGTCGCGGTAGCGCATCACCTCATCGGGATGCTGGTGGGTGGGCTTCATGCGCCAGTCCTTCGGGTGCGACGGTAGAGCGTGCGGCCACACGGCTGGATCAGGTCGGCGGCGTGCAGGTAGTTTTCGGAATGGCCGGTGTACAGCAGGCCATCGTCGCCCATGTGCTCGACCAGACGCGACAGGATGGCGCGCTGGGTAGGCTTGTCGAAATAGATCATCACGTTGCGGCAGAACAGGGCGTCGAACGGACCGCCCACGTCGTAGCGCGGTGCCAGCAGGTTGAGCTGGCGGAACTCGACCAGCGAGCGCAGGGCAGGATTGATCCGACACTTGCCTTCGTTCGGGCCGCTGCCACGTTGGAAATAGCGACGCTTGAGTTCCGGGTCCAGACCGGCGATGCGATCGATGGCGTAGACCCCCTGGCTGGCGGTAGCCAGTACCTGGGTGTCGACATCGGTTGCCAGGATCCGCACAGGCGGGGTCAGCGTGCCGAAGGTCTCGCAGGCGGTGATCGCCATGGAGTAAGGCTCTTCGCCGGTGGAGGCCGCGCAGGACCACAGTTTGAGCGGGGCCTGGCTGGCGCGCTGCTGCAGCTCCGCACGCAGTTTGTCGAAGTGGTGCGGTTCGCGGAAGAACGAGGTGAGGTTGGTGGTCAGGGCGTTGGTGAACGCCTGCCACTCTTCGCCGCCGTGCTGTTCAAGCTGGTCCAGGTAGTCCTTGAACGAGCGCAGGCCCAGGCTGCGCAGGCGGCGCGACAGCCGGCCATAGACCATGTCGCGCTTGGCCGGGGCAAGCGCGATGCCGGCTCGGGCATGGATCAGCTCGCAGACGCGACGGAAGTCGCGGTCGTTGAACTCGAAATCACGTTCGTTGCTGTCGAGATTGGCCATGGGCGGGGGCCGTTCAGCTGGCCAGGGCCAGCGTTGCCGGCGTGGCCGGGGCAGCGGCCTGGCGGCACAGCTGGAACACCGCGACAGCCTGGTCCAGCAGGGCGGCCTGTTCTTCCATGGCGCGGGCAGCGGCGGTGGCTTCTTCCACCAGTGCAGCGTTCTGCTGGGTGGTTTCATCCATCTGCATCACCGTCTGGTTGACCTGCTCGATGCCTGCCGACTGCTCCTGCGATGCGGTTGAAATTTCGGCCATTATGTCGGTCACCCGCTGCACCGAGGCGACGATCTCACCCATGGTGCTGCCGGCCTGCTGTACCAGCTGCGAGCCTTCATCGACGCGGCCAACCGAGTCCTCGATCAGGGTCTTGATCTCCTTGGCGGCGGCAGCCGAACGCTGGGCAAGCGTGCGCACTTCCGCGGCAACCACGGCAAAGCCACGGCCCTGTTCGCCGGCACGCGCGGCTTCTACTGCGGCGTTCAATGCCAGGATGTTGGTCTGGAAGGCGATGCCGTCGATCACGCTGATGATGTCGGCGATGCGGCGCGAGGATTGCTGGATCTGCCCCATCGTGGTGACCACGTCCTCCACCACCTGTCCGCCGCGCGAGGCGACCCCGGCCGCTCCCATCGCCAGCTGGTTGGCCTGGCGCGCGGACTCGGCATTCTGGCGCACGGTGGAGGTCAGTTCCTCCATCGAGGCGGCGGTTTCTTCCAAGTTGGCCGCCTGCATTTCGGTACGGCGCGAAATGTCGGCATTGCCGGTGGCGATCTCGCCTGCCGCCAGATTGATGCTGTCGGCCGATTGCTGGATGCCGGAGACAATCTCCGCCAACTGGTTGATGGTGCTGTTGGCATCCTCGCGCATCTGCGCGAACACGCCCTGGGCGTCCCCGCTCAAGCTAATGGTGAGGTCACCGTCAGCCAGCGCCCGCAGCAGACGCGAGACTTCGCCCAGGTTGTCGTCGCTGACCTGCATCATGCTGTTCAGGGCGCGCACCATGGCGCGGAAATCGTGCTCGAAGCGGTCTTCGTCACCACGTTGGCTGAAGTCGCCCGCAGCGGCGGCACTGCCCAAACGCTTGATCTCGCCGTTGATGGCGGCCAGGTTGTTCTTGATGGCGGCCATGGTGTCGGTGATGACGCGCTTGTCGCCCGGCAGTACCGGCATATCCTGGCTCAGGTCGCCGACCGCATAGCGTTGGGCCAGGGCGATGACCTGCATCTTGACGTCGATATGGCTGGCGACCAGCACATTGGTTTCTTCCACCATCACGCCGTAGTCGCCGGGGAAGCGACTGGCATCGATGCGATAGGCAATCATGCCGGCATCGTGCTGACGGGCCATCTCCGCCTGGGCTCCAATCACTGCGCGCAGCTGATCCTGCATGTGCGCCATGCTGCCCAGCAACTGGCCGGTTTCGTCCTTGCTGGGGGCTGCGATGGGGTTGTCCATGCGGCCCTGGGCGATGGCGGTGGCCACCGCGGTGGCATTGCGCAACGGCAGGACGATGCGGTTGCCGATGATCCAGCTCAATGCCACCACCAGCAGTACCAGTACCCCGCCGGCGACGGTCATCACCGCGGTGAACTTCAGCGCCTGCGCCTGCAGGTCGTCCATGTAGACGCCGCTGGAAACCACCCAGTCCCAGGGCTTGTACAGCCCGGCATAGGCCAGTTTGCCGACGACGCCGTCCTGGCCGGGCTTGGCCCAGCTATAGGCCACATAGCCACCACCCTTGCGCGCTGCTTCGACCTGGTCATAGTAGACACGCACGCCATCTTCGCCGCGGAAGTCCTTCATGTCCTTGTCGACGAGATCGGCACGGAAAGGATGCATCAGCATCACGTACTGCGTGTTGTAGACGTTGAAGTAATTGACGTCGCCATCGGAACGCATCTTCTGCAATGCTGCCAGGGCGTACTTCTGGGCGTCCTCCAGCGGCATGGCGCCGGTCTGCGCCTCCTTGACGTAGTGATCAAGCACGCCATAACTCATCTCGACCTGGGCACGCAGCGCAGCCTTGCGGGTTTCGTACAGGTCCAGGTACTGCATGCGCGCGGCGATCATCGACAGCGCGATGACACCGACGACGATCAGGGCCGTCAGCAGGTTCAGTTTGCGCCTGACGGAGATGTTGGAGATGTAGTTGGTCCAGAGCGAGGAGATGATCATGGGATCTGCCGCTGACCTTGCGGTGCCGGCGCTGCGTGAGGGGATATCGGGGTTATCGGCCGCAACGCGCCCGAATTGAGTGCCTGTAACGAACAACCCCGGCCGGGGCCGGGGTTGTTCGGGGTGGGTTTAGAACTCCTGCCAGTCCGACTCTGCCAGCTCGGCCACAGCCGTACGTGCCGGTGCCCGACGGCGCGGGGCCGGAACAGTGGCAGTTGCCCGCGGGGCAGGGCGGGTTGCAGCTTCTCGCGGTACCGGTGCGCTGCTGGTCTCGGCGCTGCCTTCTTCCAGCTGGAAGACAGAGACCACGTTGGCCAGATGGGCTGCCTGTTCTTCCATCGACCGCGCAGCGGCAGTGGCTTCTTCCACCAATGCGGCATTCTGCTGGGTGGTCTCGTCCATCTGCACCACGGTCTGGTTGACCTGTTCGATGCCGGCGGACTGCTCCTGCGAGGCGGCGGAGATCTCGGCCATGATGTCGGTGACGCGCTGCACCGAGGCGACAATCTCGCCCATGGTGGTGCCCGCCTTCCTGACCAGGGCCGAGCCATCGGCCACCTTGCCCACGGAGTCGTCGATCAGGCCCTTGATTTCCTTGGCTGCGCCTGCGGAGCGCTGGGCAAGGGTGCGTACTTCCGAGGCAACCACCGCAAAACCGCGGCCCTGTTCGCCTGCGCGGGCGGCTTCCACTGCTGCATTCAGTGCCAGGATGTTGGTCTGGAAGGCAATGCCATCGATCACCGAGATGATCTCGGCGATCTTGCGCGAGGACTGCTCGATCTGGGTCATGGTGCTGACCACCTGGCTGACCACTTCGCCACCCTGCGAGGCCACCGACGCGGCACCGATGGCCAGCTGATTGGCCTGGCGTGCCGATTCGGCGTTCTGGCGCACGGTGGAGGTCAGTTCTTCCATCGAGGCGGCAGTTTCTTCCAGATTGGCGGCCTGCTGCTCGGTCCGGCGCGACAGGTCGTTGTTGCCGGAGGCGATCTCGGTGGCGGCCGAGTTGATCGAGACCGAGGACTGCTTGATGCGGCCGACGATGCCGGTCAGCTGGTCGGCCGTGGCATTGGCGTCGTCACGCATGGTGGCGAACACGCCCTGATAGTCGCCGTGCATGCGGACGGTGAGGTCGCCGCGCGACAGGGCCGACAGCAGCGCCGAGATCTGCTCCAGGCTGCTGGCGTTGGCGTCCAGCAGGCTGTTGATCTGCTCGGCCAGCTGCAGGAAGAAGCCGTCCTTGCCGACGGTGTCGACGCGGCCGCTGAGGTCGCCGGCGGCAGCGGCGGCGATCACGCGTGCCACTTCCTTCTCCACCAGTGCCTCAGTGGTGCGGTCACGCCACTCGACAACATTGCCTACCGGCGCCCCGGACTCGTCACGGATCACCGAGATGGTCTGCGCGAACTCGGCGCTGCCGAAGCGCATCTCGCGTTTGAACACGCCCGTCTTCTCCAGCACGTCGATGACCTTGCCGTCCACTTCGCCGCGGTACTCCAGCGCGGTGACATGCTGGCCGATCAGCGGTTTGCTGGCATCGTAATGGGTGAGCTCGGTGGCGATGTCCTCGCTGTATTCGGCAAGCTTGTCCTGCAGGGCGCGGTTGGCGTAAACGATTTCCAGGTCGGTGTTGGTCAGGTATACGCCGGTGGAGGAGTAGTCCAGTGCGGTGCGGATGCGCAGGTTCTCGTTGGCAATGACCTGGTCACGCTCGATGCGCTCGCGCAGATCGCGTTGCATGCGCTGCATGGCGCGCAGCAGGTCGCCGACTTCATCACTGCGCGCAACATCGATATGGCCATCCAGCTTGCCGCTGGCAACCTCGTTGGCCACGTCGACCGCACCGCGCATGGAGCCAACCAGCGAGCGGGCAAACAGCCATACCAGCACCAGCCCGGCAATGACGCCGACCAGTACGGCGACCACGATCAATACTGCGGATGCGGTATAGGTCTCGGAGGCCTGTTTGGCAGCGGCCTGGGCGCGGGCGTTGTCGTTGGTGGCCAGTGCCTGCAGCGACGTATAGGCCTTGCGGTGCATGTTGCGGGTTTCGCCGACGAAGGTGTCGATGGCGTCATCCGGGAGTTCCAGCTCCAGCATCTCGGTGACCGCGTCGTAGGAACCTTCCGCGGCCTTCCAGTCAGTGACGAAGGCATCAAAAAGCTTCTTCTGCTCCGGATTGTCGATCAGCCTGGGATATGCGGCGATGGTTGCATCGATCTCCTTGCGCAGCTCGCCTGCTCGCGCCTTGGCGTCTGCTTTCACCTCGTCACTGGCACGTACCAGGCTCTGGTAGGAGGCATTGCGATACTCGCTGACCATGCCGCTCAGTTCGCCGGTGGTGCGCAGGCTGGGCATGCGGTTGTCGGCGAGATCGGTGGTGACGTTGTTGAGCGAGTGCAGGCCACGGTAGGCCACGATGCCCTGCAGCAGCATGACGAACAGCACGACGCCAAAGGTAAGCATCAGCTTCGGCTTGAGTTTCAGCGAGTTGATCCAATGCATCTTGCGCTTTCTCCGGAAACAGCACCGCGCCCTTACAGCGCGGAGGACCACGCCGGCAGCGCCGGCGTGCACACAGGCATGATTACTTGATGTTGGCCAGCTTCAGGCCGGCCGGCGAGCTGACTTCGATTTCAGCGCGCGACGCATCGCGCTGGATGCGGCCGATCACGCAGACGGTCTTGCCTTCCAGCGTTTCCAGCGGGAAGCCGAACTTGCTGCGGTTGGCGCCGGCAATGCGGGCCGAGAAGGTGTGGCGCGGGAACGCGCCGCCCATGTGCAGGAAGGTGGGCTGGCCTTCGGAGCCTTCGGCATAGCGGGCCTTCTCGACCTTGCCACAGACCATGCCGTCCTTGCCTGCGAAGCGGGCAGCGGTTTCCGGGGCGATCATTTCAGCCGTATCGGCAGCGGCGGCGAACGAGGCGGTTGCCAGTACGGCAGCCGAGAACAGCGGAAGCAGGTGCTTGTACATCGATATCTCCGGGATGACGTTGGGCCCGTCGGGGAGGGCGGGCATGCAAGCGCTATCGGCCGTACTCAGGCGGGCTGAAGTCCTGTGTCCTGATTTGTGACAGCGCTCATGGTTTGATGGGTCAGGCCACGGCTTCTTCGGCACTGGCTGGTTGGCCAAGGTCGGCGGTGTCGAGCAAGGTCTCGATATCCAGCAGGATCAACATGCGGTCGTCCTGGGTACCGATGCCGGAGATGAAGCGGGTGTCGACTGCTGCGCCGAATTCCGGCGTAGGACGTATCTGCTCGGCGGCGAGCGGGATCACATCGGAGACGCTGTCGACGACGATGCCGACCACGCGATCTTCCACATTGAGGACGATCATCACGGTGAATGCATCGTAGCGGGCTTCATCCAGGCGCAGCTTCAGGCGCAGGTCGATCACCGGCACGATGGTGCCGCGCAGGTTGATGACGCCCTTGATGTAGTCCGGTGCGTCGGGGACGCGTGTTACCGAGTCGTAGCCACGGATCTCCTGGACCTTGAGGATGTCCACGCCGTAGTGCTCGTTGCCGAGGGTGAAACTGAGGTACTCGCCGCCGGTGCCTTCGGCGGTGGGGTTGCGGGTATCGTTCATGGCGGGTCCTGGTCCTGGCGGGTGCCGGTGCGTGCGGCTGTTGCACCGGTATCGGCGCCAGGGACGGGGACTTTAGCGTTGCGGTTCTGTTGCTTGCCTGCTTGCCGGCGGGTGCCGCGGCCCCGTCGGTGCCGACGGGCGGGCAACCGCAGGGCGGGCGCGTCAGTCGCCGTTGCTGCGGGCCTTGCGCAGGCGGTCGATGCGGAAGATGTAGCGCTGGATCGTGTTGTCGGCGCCGCGTGGCAGGTCGCTGAAACGCAGCCCGGCCCGGGTCATCTCCACACCGTTGGGCTGCTTCTGCTGGCGCAGGTTGCATACCACCAGGGCGGTGGTGAAGGGCGTGCTTTCCGGTATGTCGAGCACCCCGGTATAGCGTGACTGCAGATTCAGCAGGGTCTGCTCGGGGGGCAGCAGCAGGGCGATACCGCCTGCGCTGATGTCGAGGACCCGCAGGCGGATCGGCGCACCGCCCTCCGGGTCGGGCAGCTCAAAGTAGGGCGAGTCCCCCACCGGCGTTTCCAGTCGATAGAACTCGCGGCGCTGCAGGTGGTACACCTCGTCGGGAAGCTCCGCCTCGAAGGCGACATGGCCCTCGCGGTTGATGCGGCGATGGCCGTGCAGCTGGAACCGTACCGTTACCTTGTCCACCTGGCCGAAACAGAGCAGGCCGGCGGCGGCTTCGGCGGTGTTGTTCACCGACGGCACCGGGCTGGCATCCAGCACCATGCCTTCCCCGTCCACCTCAAGCACCGCAGACGGGAAGGATTGATCACGACCGTCCGGATGCACCGTGACCATGGAGCGCTGGTCGATCATGGCCTGCAGCAGATGCCTGATCTGATGGCGGTTGCGCACCATGAAGCGTTCATCGGCGTACAGGTTGCCGGCGTGGGGAGAGGCCGTAGGTGCTGGCGATGCGTGGTCGGGCATGGACACTTGTGCGTAGCGGCGTTGGACAGCAGCCCGCAAGTGCGGGTGCTGCGAAATGTGATATCGGCCGCCTTTTTAGCATCTTTAGTGCCGGCTGTTACGGTTTGCGGTTAAATCGGCGCAGGCAGGTAAAGCGCGCGAAGCAGATGTCGGTTCTGCTGGCTCTGTTGCTTGCATCCACTTCCTGTGCGTCGGGATTCTGACGCTGACGAGTGCCGGTGCCACGAAAACTGCAGAGCATGGCGTGGGCCAGCTTGCAGACGGCCGCTATCAGAAGTTTCTTGTTTCAAGCCGAGGAAAGCGGCGACAGGCAGGCCGGAGAGTCTCCCGCCCGCCGCCCAAGGCGCTGGCTCAGAACTCCTGCCAATCCTCAGCGCCGGTCACTGGCGAACGCGAAGGCGCTTTCGGAATGGCGCGCAACGTCGGCCGCGCCCGTGCTTGCGGCGGTGGCACGCTCGCGGCTACACGGGCCAGCGATACGCTCACACTGTCGGCCAACTGGAACTGTGCGACCGCATCGGTCAGCTGGCGGGCCTGGTCCTCCATCGAGCGTGCCGCCGCAGTGGCTTCCTCCACCAGCGCCGCGTTCTGCTGGGTGGTCTCGTCCATCTGCATGACCGTCTGGTTGACCTGCTCGATGCCGGCGGTCTGTTCGTGCGAGGCGGCGGCGATATCGGCCATGATGGTGGTCACCCGCTGCACGGAGGCGACGATCTCGTCCATGGTGGTGCCGGCGCGGCGCACCAGCTGCGAGCCTTCACTGACCTTGCCGACCGAGTCATCGATCAGCGATTTGATTTCCTTGGCGGCAGCGGCCGAGCGTTGTGCAAGCGTGCGCACCTCCGACGCCACCACGGCGAAGCCGCGGCCCTGGTCACCGGCGCGCGCGGCTTCCACGGCGGCGTTCAGGGCAAGGATGTTGGTCTGGAAGGCAATGCCATCGATCACGCTGATGATGTCGGCAATGCGTTGCGAGGACTGTTCGATCGAGGTCATGGTATTGACGACCTGTCCCACGACCTCGCCCCCCTGGGCTGCCACAGTGGCCGCGCCGCGGGCAAGCTGGTCGGCCTGTCGAGCATGCTCGGCGTTCTGGCGTACGGTGGAGGTCAGTTCCTCCATCGAGGCGGCGGTCTCCTCCAGGTTGGCGGCCTGCTGCTCGGTACGGCGCGACAGGTCGTTGTTGCCAGTAGCGATTTCGGTGGCCGCCAGGCTGATGCTGCCGCTGCTGGCCTGGATGCGGGTGACGATGGCTGCCAGCTGGTCAATGCTGCTGTTGCCGTCGTCACGCATGCGCGCGAACACGCCGTGGAAGTCGCCGTCCATGCGCGCGGTCAGGTCGCCTTGGGCAATGGCCTGCAGCAGGCGGGACAGGTGACCCAGATTGTCCTCGGTGCTGTGCATCAAGGCATTCAGACTGCCAATCATGTCGCGGAAATCGTATTCGAAGCGCTCGGCATCGCCACGCTGGCTGAAATCTCCAGCAGCAGCGGCCGAGGCCAGGCGTTTGATCTCGGCATTGATTGCCGACAGGCTGGCCTTGGTGCCATCCATGGCGTCGGTGATGACGGCTTTCTCACCGGGCAGGCGGTCCATGTCCACCGACAGGTCGCCGCGGGCATAGTGGCGCATGACGTCGACCGCCTTCATTTTCACGGCGATGTGCTGTGCAACCAGGGCGTTGACGCCGCCCACCATGCGCCCGAAGTCTCCGGGGAAGCGACTCGCGTCCATGCGGTAGCTGATCTGGCCCTCGTCGTGCTCGCGGGCCATGTCCAGCTGTGCGGCGATGACGGACTTCAGCTGGTTCTGCATGCGCTGCATCGACGACAACAGGCTACCGATCTCATCCTTGCGGCTGCTGTCGATGCTGCCGTCCAGGCGCCCGTTGGCGACGTCGTCGGCAACCCGCAGGGCGGCCCCCGCCGGGCCAACGATGGAGCGCACGATCACCACGCCTAGCGCCGCGGACAGCAGACCCAGCAGCGCCATGCAAAGGAAGATGACGGTGGTGCTGCGTGCCTGGGTAGCATTGGCAAGCGCCACCTCGCGGTCCAGCGCGGAGACCACATAGACCGATAGCTGCTCGACGGCATCGAACAGTTCGCGGCGGCTGACCCGCGACTGGTCGTTGGAAATGGTCTGAGCCAGTTCATGCTGGCCGTCGCTGATGGCCTTTTCCATCAGGGCATGGGCGCTGAAGTAGCTGTCCATGGTGGTCTGCATCTGTGCGTACAGGCGTTGTTGCTCGGCACTGGCCGTCAGGGCTTCGTACTGCTTGCGGTGCTCGGCCAGCTTCTGCCGCTGGGCGCTGATGCGCTGGTTGTATTCGGCCACGAACTGCGGCTCGTCCATATGCGAGAGCTGCGACAGTTCGGCGATGCGGATTTCCGCCAGATCTGAGCGGATCCGTTCCAGGTACTGAACGGCTGGCATGTAGCGGCTGGTGACCTCATCCAATTGGGCGGTGGCCTGCTTCAGGCGCAAGACGGCAAAGCCGCCCAAGGCGAGGGTGGTGAGCGTGGTCAAGGTGAACGCGATCGCGAGCTTGCGGGCAATGCTCAGGTTGCGGAAGAACTCCATCTCTCTCTCTCCAGATCATCAGCGGCTGTACCGTGCGGGCCCACGTTCCTGGTGATGGCCCCCGCGCGGCGGGTCTGCAGCACCGCATTGCGGTGGTGTTAGAGCGGATAGCGGCGCTGGCAATGAAGGCTGTAGAGAGCCAAGAGTCATTGTTTTCTTAAGGATTCAGCGCAAATCGTCACGTAACTTTCACCTTGCTGAGGGCTTCAAGTTAGTCAGAAAGGAAACGCGACCGGTGCCCGTAAGAGGGTGTGCGTGAACGCCCGGTTCAATCCTTCAGCGGTGACGGTCCGCTTTTTTTTCGTGGAGCCGACGCGCGCTCGGGTTACGAAAAAAAGTAGCCCCCGCGGGAGGGGCGGGGGCTATCTTTCTGCAGCGAGCGCTGGCGATCAGCTCAGAACTCGTGCCAATCACCGCCATTGACCAGGCGCGCAACCTGCTGAACTGCTGGCTTTGCAGGTGCCGGGCGCACACGATGGACAGTCATGGCGGCCGCAGTCCTCGCAGGCACCGGTTGGGGTGCGGCAGTAGCCAACTGTTGCTCCAGTTGGAAGGCGGCTACCGCCGCGGTCAATTGTGCGGCCTGTTCTTCCATTGCACGGGCGGCAGCCGTGGCTTCCTCCACCAGGGCGGCGTTCTGCTGGGTGGTCTCGTCCATCTGCATCACGGTCTGGTTGACCTGTTCGATGCCGGCGGATTGTTCCTGTGAGGCGGCGGAGATCTCGGCCATGATGTCGTTGACGCGTTGTACCGAGCCGACAATCTCGCCCATCGTGCTGCCAGCTTGATGGACCAGCGCCGAGCCTTCGCCTACCTTGCCGACCGAGTCCTGGATCAATTCCTTGATTTCCTTGGCAGCCGATGCCGAACGCTGGGCCAGGGTACGGACCTCGCTGGCGACCACCGCGAAGCCGCGACCCTGCTCTCCGGCACGGGCGGCTTCCACGGCTGCGTTCAAGGCCAGGATGTTGGTCTGGAACGCGATGCCATCGATGACGCTGATGATGTCCGCGATCTTCTTCGACGAGGCCTCGATGTCACCCATGGTGGTGACGACCTGTTCGACCACGGCGCCACCGCGACTGGCCACGTCATGTGCACCGCTGGCCAGCTGGTTGGCCTGGCGTGCGTGTTCTGCGTTCTGGCGCACCGTGGAGGTCAGCTCCTCCATCGAAGCAGCGGTTTCTTCCAGATTGGCGGCCTGCTGCTCGGTACGCCGTGACAGGTCGTTGTTGCCCGTGGCTATCTCGCTGGCGGCCAGATTGATCGCCGAGGCCGCGTGCTGGATGCGGCCAACGATGCCGGTGAGCTGGTCCACCGTGGCGTCGGCATCATCGCGCATGCGGGCAAATACGCCGTGGAATTCACCCTGCATGCGCACGGTCAGATCGCCGCGGGCAATGGCCTGCAACACCGTGGACACTTCGCGCAGGTTGCCATCGGTGGTTTCCATCAACTGGTTCAGGCCGCCGACCATGTCGCGGAAGTCATGCTGGTAGGCCTCGGTGTCGCCCCGCAGGGTGAAATCGCCGTGGGCGGCAGCGGTGGCCAAGCGTTTGATCTCGCTGTTGATCGCCGACAGGCTGACCTTGACTGCATCCACGGTATCGGTCATGGCGGCCTTTTCAGCGGGCAGGCGCTCGATGTCATGCGACAGGTCGCCGTTTGCATACTGCCGGATGATGCCCAGCACGTGCAGTATCAGCTGGACGTGCGAAGCTACCAGGGCGTTGCTTTCCTTGACCATCACGCCGTAGTCGCCCGGGAATGCGAGCTCGTCCATGCGATGGCTGATGTAGCCCGCATCGTGTTGCTGCGCCATCTCGCGCTGGGCAGCGATCACCGCCTGCAGCTGCGTCTGCATGCGCTGCATCGATGACAGCAGTTTGCCCACCTCATCCTTCCGGGATGTATCGATGCGGCGGTCGAGCTTGCCGGCGGCCACGTCATCGGCCACCCGCACTGCCTCTTCCAAGGGCACCATGATGGCGCGGATGATGGCCCAGGCCAGGCCCGCAGCAGCCAGCAGCGCCAGCGCGATGCCGATGATGATCGCCAGCATGGAACGCGACTGTGCGTGCTGCGAGGCGGCGGTCTGCCTGGCCAGTTGGGCCTGGTTGTACTGCGACAACTGCTTGAGCTGGTCGAACAGGGCACGGCGTGCCTTGCGCGACTCATCGCTGGAAATGGTGCGGGCGGTATCAAAATCGTCGCTGGCGATCGCTGCCGCGATGCGCTCATGCGCGCTGAAGTAGGCGGCGCGGTACTGCTTCACCTTCTCATACATCGCCAGCTCCTCGGCGCTGCTTGCGACTTCGATGTCGTCGTAGGCTTTTTCCGCAGCAGTGATCAGGGCATGGGTGTCGCGCAGGCGCTTGTCGTAGTCCGCGAGCTGTGCAGCGTCACCCTGATAGCTCAGCTGGGCCTGCTCGTAGGTGCGGTATTCGCCGAGCTGTGCGCGCATCTCCCCCAGCGCCTGCACGGCTGGCATCCAGTTGCGGTCGACGGCTTCGATCTGGCTGCTGGCCAGGCTCATGCGCCAAAGGGCGAACACGCCCAGCAGCAACGTGAACAAGCCGGTGATGCAGAAGGCGAAAACCAGCTTGCGCGTGATGGATAGATTTCTGAACCAGTTCATTGCGAACGCCTCCGATGGCGTGCAGGTAGTACCGCAACCGCAGGTCACGGGCGGGATTGAGAAAGATCGAAACGAGCCGTGGCGAAGTCTTCGGTACCGGCTTGGTCAGCGGTATCGGCGCGATGGCGTTGGTTCTTAAGCGTTTATTGCAGGCTTGGGTAAGGTGTTTGTGCCAAGCGCAGCTGCGCTGCGACTTCAGGCTGGCGTGTTGAGTGCCTGCAGCGCGGGCGCGCTCACGCATCTGCGCCCTGCGCTGTTGGTACAGGGCAGGGCGTAGCGGGCTTGGACGGGGGCAACACGGCTTGCGCCGCTTATGCCACGGGCAGGTCAGGCGGCCTGCGGGGCGCGCAGCGAACGTACCAGACCGCCGATGTCGACGATCAAGGCGACCCGGCCGTCACCCAGGATGGTGGCACCGGACACGCCACTGATGCGGCGGTAGTTGTTCTCGATGTTCTTGACCACGACCTGCTGCTGGCCCAGTAGTTCGTCCACTTCCAGGGCGATCTTCTGGCCATCGCCTTCCACCACGACCACCAACGGATCGGAAGTGGCATTGCCAGGGTAGCCGTAGTAGTCGCCCAACGACAGGATCGGCAGGTACTCGCCGCGGACTCTGAGTACGCGACCTTCGCCGGCCATGGTGCGGATGTCGTCGGCCTGCGGCTGCAAGGCTTCCAGCACATAGGCCAATGGCAGGATCAGGGTTTCACCGGCCACCGACACTGTCATGCCATCGAGGATGGCCAGGGTAAGGGGCAACCGGATCAGTACGCGGGTGCCCGCACCGGTGCGGCTTTCCAGCTGCACTTCGCCGCCCAGGGCCTGGATGTTGCGACGTACCACATCCATGCCAACGCCACGACCGGACAGATCGGTGACTGCGTCGGCGGTGGAGAAGCCCGGCTGGAAAATCAGGTCCCAGACCTGCGCGTCGGTCGGGTTGTCGGGAATGCTGATGCCGCGCTCGCTGGCCTTGGCCAGGATCTTGTCGCGGTTGAGGCCGCGGCCGTCATCGCTGACCTCGATCACGATATGGCCGCCCTGGTGTGACGCAGCCAGGGTGATGGTGCCGGTTTCGTCCTTGCCGGCATCGCGGCGGACATCGGGCATCTCCAGCCCGTGATCGATGGAGTTGCGCACCAGGTGGACCAGCGGGTCGGCGATTTTTTCGATCAGACCCTTGTCCAGCTCGGTGCCTTCGCCGATGGTGCGCAGACGCACATGCTTGCCGAGGCGGCTGGACAGATCGCGGACCAGGCGTGGGAAGCGACGGAACACCGCGTCCACCGGCAGCATGCGCACGCCGATGACGGCTTCCTGCAGATCGCGGGTATTGCGTTCCAGCAGGTCCAGGCCCGCGAACAGGCGCTCGGCATGCACCGGGTCCAGACCACCGGACACCTGCTTGAGCATGGCCTGGGTAATGACCAGCTCACCGACCAGGTTGATCAGTGCGTCCACCTTGTCAACGCTGACGCGGATGGAGGTTTCGGCGTCGTGATTGTTGCCTGCCGCCGGTTTCGCGGGCTCGGCGGTGGTCGCGGTGACAGGAGCGGCTGCCGGCTCAGGGGCCTTCACCGCCAGGCTGGGCGGGGCGGCCGGGCGGATGTCGAGCTCGCAGTCGTCGACCACCCAGGCAAACGTGTCTTCGATGCGGCTGCGCGGCACCTTGCCAACCAAGCCCAGATCCCAGGCGAGGTAGGCTTCCAGCGGATCCAACTGCTCGAAGCCCGGCAACCGCTCCATGCGCGGCTCCACGTGCAGCGCACCCAGGGTTTCCAGTTCACGGATGATACGCAGCGGATCATTGCCGCTCATGAACAGTGAAGGGGCAGGTACAAAGCCGATCTGCCAGGCGTCCGGTGTTTCGTCCTGCTTGGCCGCTGCCGCGGCGACGGGGGCAGTGCCTGCCAGCACCGCCTGCAGACGGTCGGTGACAGCCTTGACGGCCGCCGGGTCGGCTGCCTGGCCGTGCTCGGCCTCGCGCAGCAGGGCGCGCAGCACGTCCACCGATGCGAGCATGGCATCGACCGCCGTGCTTTCCAGGGCGCGCTTGCCGGCGCGCAGCTCGTCCAGCAGGGTTTCCAGCACATGGGTCAGTGCGGCGATTGCCTCGAAGCCGAACGTGCCAGCACCGCCCTTGATCGAGTGCGCGGCACGGAACACCGAGTTGATGACTTCCGGGTCCTGCACGCCGTCTTCCAGCGCCAGCAGCCCAGCTTCCATCGCATCCAGCCCTTCGCGGCTTTCCTCGAAGAAGGTGGCGTGGAAACGTTGCAGGTCCATGCTCATGGCGCGGTATCCGATCGGGTGGGGCAGGTGGGCGTATCAGCCCAGGACTTTCTGTACGGTGGCGACCAGCTGTTCCGGGTTGAACGGCTTGACCAGCCAACCGGTGGCACCGGCAGCCTTGCCCTCGGACTTCTTGTCTGCGGCGGACTCGGTGGTGAGCATCAGCATCGGGGTGAACTTGTAGTCCGGCAGCTGGCGCAGTTCGCGGATCAGCGAGATGCCGTCCATGTTCGGCATGTTGACGTCGGTGACCACCGCATTGAAGCGCTGGCCCTTGGCGCGGCCCAGGGCAACGGCGCCATCTTCGGCTTCTTCAACCGAAAAGCCGGCCGAGGTGAGGGCGAATGCGACCATCTGGCGCATCGACGCCGAGTCATCCACCACCAGGATTCGTGCGCTCATGCAGCGTTCTCCACAGATTTCAGTGTGTCAGGGGTTGCTTCCAGGCCAAGGGCCTGGAGGACGCCGAGCAGGCGCGCGGCGTCACGGAAGGTGTCGGTAACATTGTCGAAGACGGTGTTATGGCCGGCCTGGCGGCGCGCCAGCACGAAGGCGCACAGCACCTGCATGGCGGCGGTGTGCACGCGGCTGACCTGGCCGGCGTCCAGCCGAAGTTCCCCGGCCTGGGCCAGGTGCGGGGCCAGTTGTTGCTTCAGGTCGCTGGTGGACTCGATACCGAGATCCTGCGACAGGGCCACAGTGCTCATCGTTGCTCCGGACAAACGTTACTGGGAGGGATAGCGGCGCTCAGGCGGGTAACTTTAGGGAGACGATTGATAGTGTTAACCACGGCACATTCCTGCTGCGTGCCGCGAATCAAGAGCAGCCTTCCCGGCCTTCCCCCCGGCTGTGCCGAACGGAGCGCCTGAACGCGACCTCTGCAGGAGGCTGCGCACCGCTCGCGCCGCAGGCGGGAGCGGACGCCGAAGCGGTGCTTGCGATCACTGCAGCAGGCGGGTGGCGTCGAGCAGGATCATCGGTTGCGCACCCAGGCGGGCGACGCCGCGGAACAGTTCATTGGATATCTGGCAGATGCGTGCGGTGTCCGGGGGCTCGATCTGTGAGTCCGTGAGGCTGGCCACGTCTTCGACCGCCGACACGCGCAGGCCCAGGGTTTCGCCGTTCTCCTCCAGCACCACGATTCGGGTCTGGCCGTCCTCGGCGGAGCTGGCCATGCCCAGGTGGGTGCACAGGTCCATCACCGGCACGACCTGGCCGCGCAGGTTCATGATGCCCAGCATCGAAGCATCGGTGCCGCGCAACGCCAGCAACGGCACCGGCAATACCACTTCCTGCACCTTCAACAATTCCAGCGCATAGGTCTGCTGACCACAGCGCAGGCGCAGCCAGCGCGAGGCGCGCTCGCTGGCGCGGCGTTGGTGTGCGGTTGGTGTGGGTGGGCGCTGGGCCTGTGCCTGCAGTTCCTGCCAGCTGGTGGGGCGTGCGGCAAGCGTTGGTTGGGGGCGCGGCGCCACTGTCGGGGCCGGCCGCCCTGCGGCAACCTCGAAGGCTGCCTGCAGGCTGGGCGTGTCGCTGTGCGCCATGCGGCTGCTTTCGGCGGCGCTTGCCTCGTAGATCACCTCGTCGGGAAGATCGTCCCAGGTGGGTTCGCGGCCCTGCTTGGCGGCAAGCGCCGCAGCTTGCGCGTCGTCGAATGCGGCCTGCAATGCATCACTGTCAGCAGGTACGGCAACGGGTTTGCTGGCGGTGGCGTCCGCCTCGGCCAGCGCGGCCTCAAACGCGGCTTCCAGCTCGGGCGTGTCGCCCGGGACCGTTTGTGCGGCGGGAGCGGAGGCCTTGGCTGCCTCAATTTCGGCCAGCGCCGCTTCGAAGGCGGCTTCCAGCTCCGGGGTATCACGAGGTACGGCAGCTGCTACCGGCGTCGGTGGTGCGGCCGCAGGAACCGCTTCAAGCAGCAGCTCGCCCAGGTAGTCATCCAGCACATCGTTGCTGCTCATGCCGCGCGCTCCAGCTGCGCGGCCTCATCGGCCAGCAACCAATCCAGGGCACGGCGGTAGGCGGCCATGCCGCGTCCCGGATAATCGTCGCCCAGCAGCGGTACGGTGAGCGCGGCGGGGTTGCAGATGCGGGTGTCCACCGGGATGGCATCTTCCCAGACGCGTTGGCCGTGGGTGTCCTGCATCAGCTTGAGGGTCTCGTTGCCAGCGCGGGTGCGGCGGTCGAACAGTGTTGGCAGCACCGAGATCGGCAGCGGGCGTTTACGCGAGCGCTCAACCATTTCGCCGGTGCGGACCATGCCATCCAGGCCATGCAGCGCCAGTGGTTCGGCCTGGGTGGGGATGATCAGGCGATCGGCAGCAGCCAGCGCATTGATCATCAGCAGGCCCAACGTGGGAGCGCAGTCGAGCAGGATGTAGTCGTGGTGCTCGCCGTGGCGTGCCAAGGCCTGCTGCAGGGCCAGGCCAAGGCCCGGCTGGTTGGCGCTACGGCGCTCCAGCGTCGCCAGCGAGGCTTGCGCGCACAGGTAATCCAGGCCGGGGATGGCGCTGCCGCGGCTGAGCTCGGCGATGGCGTGGGGCGGGGTGGCGAACAGCTCCTGGACGCCCTGCGGCACCGGCTCTACCGCCACACCAAAGGCGCGGGTCAGCGAGGCGTGCGGGTCCAGGTCGATCAGCAATACCTTGTAGCCGCGCGCGGCCAGGCCGCGGCCCAGCGACAGCGTGGTGGTGGTCTTGCCGACGCCACCCTTCTGATTGGCAATGGCCCAGGTACGCATCAGTGAACTCCTTCAATTACAGCCGGTACGCCGGCATTGGCAGTGCCTGCCGTGCTGCCGCCGCCGCTCGGCGCCGGTTCTTCCGCACTGGCGGTGGTACTGGCAGGCAGGCTTGCGGCGCCGGCCTGGTCGGCCAGGATGATGACCATCACCCGGCGGTTGCGGTTGCGCCCGGCCGCCGCGTCATTGCTTTCGCGGGGGCGGAATTCGCCATAGCCCACCATCGCCAGACGCTGCGGTTGCACGCCGTGGTCGGCGAACAGATGCACGACGCTGGCGGCGCGGGCTGCGGACAATTCCCAGTTGGACGGGAACTGCGCGGTGGCGATGGGCAGGTTGTCGGTATGGCCTTCCACGCGCACCCCATTGGGTGCGTCCAGCAACACATCGGCCAGTTTGCCCAGGGTTTCACGGGCGTCGGCGCCGAGGGCGGCCGAACCGGTGCCGAACAGGATGTCGCTGTTGATCTCCACTTCGATCCACAGTTCGGTGCGGCGCACGGTGATCACGCCCTGCTTCACCAGCGGTGCCAGCGCTTCGCTCAGGCGGTTGGCGATCTGCCCCAGCTGGCGCTCGGCGCGTTCCAGTTGCTCGCGGTTATGGGCCGAGACCGGCATGCGCATATGCGATGCCATCGATGGCAGCTGGGTAGGATCGGCCATGGCACCGCCGGTCATGCTGGGTGAGCGGATCACGGACGGAGTGTCGTGGCCGCCCCCCTGGATCTGCATGTTGCCTACCTGTACCTGGGTGATGGTACGCGGCGCGCCGCCGAAGGCCGTGGTCAGGGCATCGGCCATGACCCGGTACTTGCCCTCGTTCAATGAGGAAATGGCATACATGACCACGAAGAAGGCGAGCAGCAGGGTCATCAGGTCGGCATAGGGGATGGCCCATGCTTCGTGGTTGGCGTGCTCTTCGTGCTGCTTGCGGCGGGCCATGGTTCAGTTCACGAAGCCGGCCAGGCTGTTTTCGATATTGCGCGGGTTCTCGCCCTGGGCAATGGCGATCAGGCCTTCGATGACCATCTCGCGCTCGCGGCTGCTGTTGGCGATAACGCCTTTGAGTTTGGCCGAGACCGGCAGGAACAACAGGTTGGCCGAGGCGATGCCATAGATGGTGGCAGTGAATGCCGCGGCGATGCCGTGGCCAAGCTTGCTGGGGTCGGCAAGGTTCTTCATCACCGCGATCAGGCCCAGCACCGCGCCGATGATGCCCAGGGTGGGCGCATAGATGCCCATGCCTTCGAATACCTTGGTGGCGGCCAGGTCCTGCTGCTCCTGGCTGCCCAGTTCGATTTCCATCATGTGGCGGATGGTTTCCGGCTCTACGCCGTCCACCACCAGCTGCAGGCCTTTGCGGATGAAGGGGTCCTCCTGCAGGTCCACCTGCGGTTCCAGCCCGAGCAGGCCCTGGCGGCGCGCGATGTTGCTCCAGTCCACGATCTGCTGCACCAGTGCCTGGCGGTCGCTGGCCGGCGGGCGGATCACCCAGCGCACGATCTTGAACGCGTGCTTGAACACGGCAGGCGAGGTATGCAGCAGGATGGCGGCGACGGTGCCGACGATCACGATCACGAACGCAGCCGGTGACCACAGCGAGGACAGGCCGGCGCCCTTGAGGATGCTGCCACCCACCAGCGAGGCGAGGGCGAGGAAGAGTCCAATGATGCTGAGTCGGTCCATGGTGCGTATATCGGCCTGGTTGGAGCGGTCTTGAATCAGGGCGTTGCTTGAGCCCCTCTCCCGCGTGCAGGAGCGGGGTTGGGGTGAGGGCAGCTTTCTGCGTTACAAGCTGAAAGCACCCCTCACCCGCCCCGTCTTCGCGGGGCGCCCTCTTCCGCAGGCGGGAGAGGGGACTGGCGGGATCGCGAACGGTGTCGGCGCAATCAGGAGATTGCTCACCCCTGTCCTCCACGCAACCCATCCACATCCAGGATCAGCGCCATGCGGCCATCGCCAATCAGGGTGGCGCCGGCATAGCCCTTGAGGCCGCGCAGGGCGCGGGGCAGGGGCTTGATCACCACTTCCTCGCGGCCGCGCACCTGGTCGACGACCAGGCCAAAACGGGTTTCGCCCATCTGCAGCACCACGATGGTTAGCAGGGTGGACGGGGTAGGCGGAACGCCCAGCCAGTCGCGTAGATCCACCAGTGCCAGGGTATGGCTCTTGCGGTCCAGCACGGCGCGGCCATCGAACCAGCCCAGTGAGGTGGCGGGGGCGTGCAATACCTCCATCACCCGCGCCAGGGGCAGGGCGTAGACATCGTCGCCGGCCTGCACCAGCAGGGTCGGCAGGATGGCCAGAGTCAGCGGCACGCGGATCAGGAAGCGGCTGCCACGGCCCAGTTCCGACTGGATCTGGATCTGGCCGCTGAGCTCGCGGATGCGCGATTGCACCACGTCCATGCCGACACCACGGCCGGAGATGTCGGTCACCTGCTGCTTGGTCGAGAAACCAGGCAGGAACACCAGGTGCAGGCATTCCTCGCTGCTCAGGCGGGCGGCAGCTTCCGGGTCGATCAGGCCTTTTTCGCGTGCCTTGTTGCGCAGGCGCTCGGGATCGATACCGGCACCGTCATCCTGCACTTCGATACTGACGTAGTCGCCTTCCTGCTGTGCAGACAGGCGTACCCGGCCCATCCGCGGCTTGCCCTGCGCTTCGCGCAGGTCGGGGCCTTCCACGCCATGATCGATGGCGTTGCGGACCAGGTGGACCAGGGGGTCAGCCAAGGCTTCCACCAGGTTGCGGTCCAGCTCGGTGTCGGCACCGATCAACTCCAGGTCCACTTCCTTCTGCAAGGAGCGGGCGACGTCACGCGCCACCTTGGGGAAGCGCGAGAACACCTTGCCTACCGGTTGCATGCGGGTGCGCATCACTGCCGACTGCAGGCGTGCGGTGGCGATGTCCAGGGTGGATACGGCGCGGTCCAGCTCTTCGTCCTTGAGCCGTGTGCGCAGTGTCTTCAGGCGGTTGCGCGACAGCACCAGCTCGCCGATCAGGTTGACGATCGCGTCCAGCCGTTTGGTATCCACGCGCACGGTGTGCTCGGGCTCGGCGGCTTTCGCGGTGGCGGGCTTGGCCGCTGCCGGTGTTGCGGCAGCGCTGGGTCTGGGCGCGGGCTTTGCGGCCGCCGGCGCGGCGGCAGGTGTAACGGCAGCCGGCGTGCCTGCGCCGGGTGCCGCACCGGCATGCAGCTTGTCCAGCAAGGCTTCGAACTCGTCCTCGCTGATCAGGTCATCGGCGACGGTTGTGGCCACAGCGCTCGGTGCGGCCGTGCCGTGCAACTGATCGAGAAGGGCTTCGAACTCATCCTCGCTGATCAGATCACTGTCGGCAGGCGCGGCTGCGGCTTTGACCGGTGCCGGCGAAGGCGCGTTGCCCATGTCGAACTGGGCGATCAGTGCGGCCGGTGCATGCCCGGGCTCGGTACCGGAGGACACTGCGTCGAGCATGGCCTGCAGCCAATCCAGTGATTGCTGGGCGGCGTCGAAATGGTGCGCCAGCAACTGGCTCTTGCCAGAGCGGGCCATTCCCAGGGCTTCCTCGGCGGCATGGCACAGTACGACCATCGGCGTGATCGACAAAAAACCGGCGCCGCCCTTGAGCGTGTGAAAACCGCGGAACACGGCATTGAGCTGGTCGGCATCTTCCGGTGCCTGCTCCAGCGTCACCAGCTGCTCGCCGAGTCGATCGAGGATCTCCTGCGCTTCGAGGATGAAATCGGCGGCGATGTCGTCGGCGAACGTGGTCATGGCTTACAGCCCCAGGTCCGACAGCAGGTCGTCGGCGTCATGCTGGGACACGGCGTGGCGGTCCAGGCCGTCCACCGCAGGGCCGGCCAGCCCGCTGTTGCGGGCCGGGTCTTCCGGTGGTGGCAGGCCAAGTGCGCCAAAGCCTTCGTGCACGCGGCGGACGATACCGACAACGCGGCGGATGATCTGCCCGGTCAGGTCCTGGTAGCTCTGGGTGAGGGCCACCTCGGTGAGGTTGTGGCGGATGCGGTCCAGGATCTCGTCCTGGTCGGCATTGAGCCCGTCGGCACGCAGGCGCTCGGTCAGCGCCCGGCACTCCTCGGCCAGGTCCAGGGTGCGGTGGGTGGCCTGTTCGGTCATCTCCACCACGTGGTCCAGGCGCGCGCAGGCGTCGTCCAGCTCGCCGGCTTCGCTGGGCACGCTGGGCAGTTCGCCCAGGGCCTGGCCGAGCTCGCGGGCCAGCCGGCCCAAGCCGGCCATCATCGGCTGGGTACGCAGCGCGGCGAGCGCGTCGATTTCCTGGCGCCAAGCCGCTTCGTCACCGCTTTCCAGCGCGGCAAGCGCATCCTGCAGGCGTTGCACCAGGGCCGATTTGTCGCTCAGCGATTGCGCCAGATCGTCCATCAGGCGCTCGCTGCCAGGCGTTCGAAGATCTTGCCCAGCTTTTCTTCCAGGGTCTGCGCGGTGAACGGCTTGATGATGTAGCCGTTGACGCCGGCCTGGGCGGCCTCGATGATCTGCTCGCGCTTGGCTTCGGCAGTGACCATCAGTACCGGCAGGGTCTTGAGCTTGGGGTCGGCACGCACGGCCTTGAGCAGCTCGATGCCGGTCATCACCGGCATGTTCCAGTCGGTGACCACGAAATCGAACGGCTGGCTCTGCAGCAGGGCCAGCGCGGCATGCCCGTCCTCGGCTTCGGCGGTATTGGTGAAGCCCAGGTCGCCGAGCAGGTTCTTGACGATGCGACGCATGGTCGAGAAATCGTCGACGATCAGGATGCGCATGTTCTTGTTCAAAAGATATTCCTCTTAGTGTTCCTCGAGCCCGGCGTCGGCCGACTCGAAAATCTTCAGCCGCCCACGCAGGCGCAGCATCGCCTGGCCGTGGATCTGGCAAACCCGCGACTCGCTCACACCGAGCACCGCGCCGATCTCTTTCAGGTTCAGTTCCTGCTCGTAGTACAGCGACAGCACCAGCTGCTCGCGCTCGGGCAGCAGGCCGATGGCCTTGCCCAGCTCGGCACCGAACTGGCTGCGTTCAAGCATCTGCTGCGGGGTGGGGCCGCCAGTGGTAGGGGTATCCAGCTCGCCTTGGTCCTCGATGCGCGACTCCAGGCTCAGCACCTGGCCGCGCGAGGCGTCTTCGACCAGGCGCATGTATTCGGGCAGCGGCATGTCCATGGCCTGGGCCACTTCGGTGGCGCTGGCAGCACGGCCGGAGGCCTGCTCCAGGCGGCGGATGGTGGCGGCGGCATCGCGGGCACGACGGTGCACCGAACGCGGCACCCAGTCGCCACGGCGGATTTCGTCGATCATCGAGCCACGGATGCGGATGGACGCATAGGTCTCGAACGAGGCGCCCTGCTCGGCGTCGTAGCTGCGCGAGGCTTCGATCAGACCCATCATGCCGGCCTGGATCAGGTCGTCGACCTCGACGCTGGCGGGCAGGCGCGCAGCCAGGTGATGGGCGATGCGGCGTACCAGGTCGGCGTGGCGTGCAATGCAGTCATTGGCCGCGTTGCGCTGGACCTCACGGTACTGGGCTGCGGCGTTGTTCATGCGCTCACCTTCTGCTGGAGGATGCGTTCCAGGAAGAATTCGACGCCACCGCGCGGTGCGGTCGGTGCCTGCCAACGGGAGGTGCGGCGTGCGATCTCCTGGATGGCCAGCGCCGCAGGCGCGGACGGGTACAGCTTCACCACCGGCTGCTGGCGTTGCACCGACAGGCGAAGCCAGTCGTCCTGCGGCACGCAGCCCAGGTAGTTCAGCGAGACATCGATGAGGAACTTCTCGCAGACACGCACCAGCTTTTCGTACAGGGCACGGCCCTCGTTGGGGTCGCGGGCCATATTGGCCACCACTTGCACGCGGTCCACGCCGCGCTCGCGCGAGAGCACCTTGATCAGTGCGTAGGCGTCGGTGATGGAGGCGGGCTCGTCGCAGACCACCACCACGGTGTCCTGCGCGGCCTGGCAGAAAGTCAGCACGCTGTCGGTGATGCCGGCGGCAGTGTCGATGATCATCACATCGAGGTCGCGCTCCAGCTCGGAGAACACGTTGACCAGACCCACGTGCTCGGCCGGCTGCAGCTCGGCCATGTGGCGGCGACCGGAAGCCGCCGGGACCACCAGCACACCGTTGGGGCCTTCGATGATGACGTCTTCCAGGCTGGCGCGCCCGGCGACCAGGTCGGCCAGGGTGTGCTTGGGCTGCAGGCCGAGCACCACGTCGATGTTGGCCAGGCCCAGGTCGGCGTCCAGCAGCAGGGTGCGTTTGCCCATGCCGGCAAGCGCCACGGCCAGGTTGGCCGAGACGTTCGTTTTGCCCACACCGCCCTTGCCGCCGGTCACCGCGATGGTGCGCACCGGGCCGGCTGGCTCGCGGCGGGTGGCCGACAACGGGAAGGTATTGGTCAGCTTGGCGTACTCACGCGACTGCATTGTTCAACTCCGGGTTGCAGGGCATATCGGCCGCGCGGCGCAAATCTTCAAGGCGAAGTACAAGATTTGCGGCCGAGGCCCGGTACAGGTCTTCCGGCACGTCCTGGCCGTCGGTCACCCAGGTGATCGGCAGGCGGTGGTCCACGGCCACCGACAGGGCCGATCCGAAGCGGCCGGTCTCGTCCAGCTTGGTCAGCACTACCCCCTGCGGGTTGGCGGCGCTGAAGCGGCGCACCACTTCATCCATGTCCTGGAAGCTGGTGTTGGCCGGCAGCACCAGCAGGGTGCGGATCTGGCCGGCGGCACGCAGCCACTGCAGCTGGGCGGTGAGGGCGCGGTCGCGCTGACCCAGGCCGGCGGTGTCGATAAGCACCAGCTTGTAGTCGGCCAGCTTGTGCAGCAGCTGGTTGAGATCGGTGCCGCTGTTGGCCTCGTGCACGGCGATGCCGAGCTGGCGTCCAAAGCCATACAACTGTTCGCGGGCGCCGATGCGCTGGGTGTCGGTGGTGACCAGGGCGACGTCGCGGGCGGCGTGGGCTTCGGCAAAGCGCGAGGCCAGTTTGGCAATGGTGGTGGTCTTGCCGGCGCCGGTGGGGCCGACCAGGGCGATGACACCACCGGTCTCCATCGGGTCGACCGGGGCGATCGGCAGCTTCTTGGAGATCAGCCCCAGCATCAGGCCGCGGGCACGGGTGGGATCGGTGTCGGCCGGGATCTGGATGGCGACGTCGCGGGCCAGCCCGGCATCGAAGCCATACTCGTCCATCAGGTCCAGTGCATTGGCGCGCACCGCACTGCCGCGCAGGCGTTCGTCGGTGAAGCGGTTCATCTCGCGCTCGATCAGATGGCGCATGCCGGCTACTTCCTGGCGCAGCTGCAGCAGCTGTTCGTCGTCGCGCGGCGCGGCGGCAACCGTTACCGGCGCGGAAACGGAGGCAGCGGTAGTGACAGCGGCCGGTGCAATGGCAAGCGGCGCGGCGGGGGCGCTGACCGCGACCAGCGGCGGCGGCACTGCAACGGTAGCTGGAGCAGCCTGCACCGCCTCTGCCGCAACCGGTGCAGGCACAGACACGGCGAACTGCGGTGCCGGTGCCGGCAGCGGCGGGTCGATCTGGAACTGGGCGCGACCCTGCGGACGTTCCGGGTGAGCCGTGGCAGCAGCGGCATGGGCCGAGAAGCTGACGCTGTCTTCCCTCAGCGCTGGGGTTTTGACGGCGCTGCCGGCGGGGCGGAAGACCGGTACCACCGGCGGCTCGTCGGCGCTGGCCGGCAAGGTGGCAAACACCTGTCGTGCGCTGGCCGCGGGTTCGGCGGCAGGTGCCTTGAGCAACGCCGCAAAGCGGCTGCCCGGGGCCAGCTCGATGCTGTTGTCGATGGAGCGGCCAGTGGCCCCCACTGCAGAGCGCGCCAGCGCGGCCACGGCCGACGCGGTGGCCACGACCGGTTCCTGTGCCGGCGCCTTGCGACGGGTTACCGCCGCCATGATGGCCTCGGCAGCGCTGCGCGGCTTGGCCGGTGCCGGCGGTGCCGGGCGGGTGGCCTCCAGCGCTTGCTGCACCGCGGTTTCGTCGTAGTGCGCGGCCGCCACGATCTCGACGCCTTCCTCGATCCGACGGTTGGACAGGATCACGGCGTCAGGCCCATGTTCCTTGCGGACCAGGTTCATGGCGGTGCGCATGTCGGCGGCGACGAAACGTTTGATCTTCATGTTCTGGTACCGGGAGTGGGGCTGCGGCGAAGGCGTGGCGTTGGCGATGTGGAACATGGCGTGGCGGGCTCCTTCGTGCGCGGTTGTTGCGGAATCGGGTCAGGTGTCTGTTTTCTGTCGCGTTGCCGGTGGGTCGCGCCTCAGCTGATCGTGCCGACCAGTTTCAGGCGCTTGTCCTCCGGCACCTCGCTGTAGGCCAGGACCGACAGCGACGGCACGCTATGTCGGACCAGGCGCGCCAGCGCGGCGCGGACCGGCGCCGGTACCAGCACGACCGCGGGCTCGTTGCGGGCCTCCTGCTTGCCGACGCAGTCGGCAAGACTCTGATGGAGGCGTTCGGCGAGACCGGGTTCCAGTGCGGCACCATTGCCTTGCGTGGACTCCTGCAAGACCCGTTCCAATTGCGGGTTGAGCGTGAACACCGGCAGCTCCGGCGACATCCCGGCGATCTCCTGCACGATGAAGCGGCCCAGCGCATTGCGCACGGCGGCGGTAAGCGCGGTCGGGTCCTGGGTGACCGGTGCGGTTTCCACCAGTGCTTCGGCGATCTTGCGCAGCTGGCGTACCGGGATGCGCTCCACCAGCAGGTTCTGCAGCACGCGCGCCACGGTGGACAGCGGCAAGGCCTTGGGCGAGAGATCCTCTGCCAGCTTGGGCGCACTCTTGGCCAGGGTGGCCAGCAACTGTTGCACCTCTTCGTGGCCCAGCAGTTCCGGCGCGTGTTCGCGGATCAGGTGCGACAGATGGGTGGCAATGACGGTGGCCGGATCAACCACCGTATAGCCCAGCGATTCGGCCTGGGCGCGCTGATGGGGCTGGATCCAGGTGGCGTCCAGACCGAACGCCGGATCCTTGCCGGCGATGCCGTCCAGCTTGCCCATGGCGCTGCCCGGGTCCAGTGCCAGCTCGCGGTCGGGATGGATGTCGGCGGTAGCTACCGGTACCCCGTGCACCAGCAGACGGTAGCTGCTGGCCTGCAGCTCAAGGTTGTCGCGGATGTGCACCGGCGGGATCAGGAAGCCCAGGTCCTGGGTGAGCTTGCGCCGCACCCCCTTGATACGGGCCATCAACTCGCCGCCCTGAGCCTTGTCGACCAGCGGGATCAGCCGATAACCGACCTCCAGACCCAAGGGATCAACCGGGCGCAGTTCGTCCCAGCTCAGTTCGGCGGTCGGGGCCGGCTGCGGCTGGCCCAGTGCGTTGAGCGTGCCCTCGCTGGCGGTATTGGCTGCCGCAGCCTTGCTGGCGGTTTCGGCAAGGTCACGCTTCCAGAACTTCCAGGCCAGGAAGCCGAGCACGGCGGCCAGGCTCAGGAACGCCAGGTTAGGCATGCCCGGCACCAGGCCGACCAAGCCGATGATGCCGGCGGCGATGGCCAGGGCGCGGTATTGGCCGAACACCTGGCCCATCATGGCCTGGCTCATGTCCTGCGAGCGCGAGGCACGCGTGACCAGCATGGCCACGGCACTGGACACCAGCAGGGCCGGCAGCTGTGCCACCAGGCCGTCACCGATGGAAAGCAGGGTATAGGTGGCGGCGGCATCACCGAACGGCATGCCGTGCTGCATCACGCCCACGGCCAGGCCGCCCAGCATGTTGATGAAGAGGATCAGGATGCCGGCAATGGCGTCGCCGCGGATGAACTTGCTGGCACCGTCCATCGCACCGTAGAAGTCGGCTTCCTCGCGGACTTCCTCGCGGCGCAGCTTGGCTTCCTCGCGCGTCAGCAAACCGGCGTTGAGGTCGGCGTCGATCGCCATCTGCTTGCCGGGCATGGCATCCAGGATGAAGCGGGCTGTCACTTCCGACACGCGGCCGGCACCCTTGGTGATCACCACGAAGTTGATGATGGTCAGGATGGCGAACACCACGATGCCGACCGCGTAGTTGCCGCCGATGACGAACTCGCCGAAGGCGGCAATCACCTTGCCTGCAGCCTCATGGCCGTCCTGGCCGTTGAGCAGGATGACGCGGGTGGAGGCCACGTTCAGTGCCAACCGCAGCATGGTGGTGACCAGCAGCACGATCGGGAAGATGGTGAAATCCAGTGGCCGCTTCACGTACACCACGGCCAGCAGCACCATCAGCGAGATGGCGATGTTGAGGCTGAACAAGGCATCCAGCACCGGCGGGGCCAGCGGCACCACCACCATGGCCAGCAGGGCCAGCACGATCAGCGGGGCGCCGATGCCCTGGCGCAGCATTTCCAGCAGGCGGCGGGCGGACATGCCGTTGGCGGCGTTGCTCATGGCTGTGCCCCCTTGGCGAATTCCTCAACATCGAGGGAAGGCAGCTGGGGCATCGGGCCGGTACGCCACTGGCGTAGCTGGTAGACGTAGGACAGGACCTGGGCGACGGCCGAATACAGTCTCACGGGGATTTCCTTGCCGAGTTGGCTCTCCCGATACAAGGCGCGTGCCAAAGGCGGGGCAGAGACGATGGCGACCTTGTTGCCGTCGGCCACCTGGCGGATGCGCAGGGCCAGTTCGTCCACGCCGCGGGCCACCACGGTGGGGGCATTCATGCGCCCGCTTTCGTACTTCAGGGCAACCGCGTAGTGGGTGGGGTTGACCAGCACCACGTCGGCGCTGGGCACCGCTTCCATCATCCGCCGCTGCGACAGCTGCATCTGCATCTGCCGGATGCGGCCCTTCACTTCAGGGCTGCCTTCGCTTTCCTTCAGTTCGCGGCGCAGCTCCTCGCGGGTCATTTTCAGTTTCCGCAGCCAGTTCCACTTCTGGTAGGGCGCGTCGATGGCGGCCAGCAGCGCCATGGCGCCGGCGGTGGCCAGCAGTAACTTGAGGGTGAAACCCAGGCCGTGGCCGATGGCCGATTGCAGTGGCTGGTGCAGCAGGCCACGCAGGGACTGCGCGCCTTGCCACAGGCACAGGCCGGCGGCGGTGCCGACAAAGGCCACCCGCAACAGCGACTTGACCAGCTCGGCCAGGGCTTCCGGGCCGACGAGACGCTTGATCCCGTTCATCGGGTTCAGCCGGTTGAAGTCGGGCATCAGCGCCTTGTTGGAAAAGCGCAGGCCGCCCATCAGCACCGGGGCGATGAAGCCGGCGCCCACGCAGATCAGCAACAACGGGCTGAAAGCCAGCATCAGCTTGAGCAGCATCCAGCCGGCGTGGCCGAACAGTGCGTTGGGGGTGTCGAGCAGGGCAGGGTCGGGGGAAAGCGCGGCCTTCATCCACTCCCGGGCCGAGCCGCCCATGCTGCCGGACAGGGCATACAGCCCTACCACCGCGGCGACGAAAACGGCGGCGGTCGCCAGCTCACGGGAGCGGGGGATGTTGCCTTGCTCGCGGGCCTCGCGCAGGCGTTTTTCGGTGGGAAGTTCGGTTTTTTCCCCGGCCTGTTCGTTCTCGGACATTGCACGGCTTGGATGAGGGTGTCATCGAAGCCGTGCAAGAACCATTCCACTTGGCCCATGCCGGGTGGGCGCGGTGCCGGCCGCCGAGCCGATACGGCAGCGGCGGCCGGTTTGCAGGGGAGTCGGCATTACCAGCTTCGCAGCCCGCGCCGACGTTACCGTGGGTCAGAGTGGGTCGGGGGCACCTTGCAGCGAGGCCAGCCGGGCATCCAACGCTGCCTGGCGGGCATCGCCGCTGTGCAGGCGCATGAAGTTCTCGGCACTCACCGGGCGGCCCAGCAGGTAGCCCTGCAGGTGATCACAGCCCAGCCGTTCCACATAGGCGCGCTGCCCCGGTGTCTCGATACCTTCGGCAACCACCTGCAGGTTGAGGGCGTGGGCCAGGGCGACAATGGCCGACACGATCACCACGTCCTCGTCGCTTTCCTCCAGCGAGACGACGAAAGCAGGGTCGATCTTGATCTCGGTGGCTGGCAGCCGCTTGAGGTGCAGCAGGCTGGAGTGTCCGGTGCCGAAATCGTCGATGGAGATACCCACGCCCAGTCCGGCCAGGCTGCGCAGCACACTGATGGCGTTCTCGGTATCGCGCATCACTGCGCCTTCGCTGATCTCCAGGATCAGCCGCGCGGGGGCCAGCTCGCTGTGCTGCAATGCATGGCGGACGTCCTCCAGCAGCTTCTGCGAGCCCAGCTGACGACCCGACAGGTTGACCGATATGCGCCAGTTGTCGTGCCCTGCGTCCTGCCAGCTGCGCATCTGACGGCAGGCCTCTTCCAGGACCCAGGCGCCGAGGGTTTCGATCAGACCATCCTGTTCGCCCAGACGGATGATGCGCTCGGCGGGTATATAGCCATGCTCGGGGTGACGCCAGCGGATCAGGGCCTCGGCGCCGCTGATGCGGCCACTGTTGGCGTGCACGCGTGGTTGGTAGTGCAGGAACAGCTGCGACGTGCCGATGGCCTTGCGCAGATCCTCCAACAGGCGTGCATCCTGCTCGGCGGTATCGTTCATCCAGTCGGCGAACCTGACATGACTGTTGCGCCCGGACTGCTTGGCACAGCGCATGGCGGTTTCCGCCATGGCCACCAACTGCGGTGCGGTCACGCCGCCGCCGCTGTGGGCGACCACGCCCAGGCTGCCGGTCATGCGCAGGTCACGGCCAGCCACCCGCACCGAATTGACGGCCAGGATGATGCGCTCGCACTGCGCATCGATATCGGCCGGGATTGAAAGTGCACTGGCAATCACGAACTGGTCGCCACCCATGCGACCCACCAGGTCCTCGGCCGGCAGCAACTGACGCAGGCGCTCGGATATATCGACCAGCGCCGCGTCGCCGGTCTGTGCGCCAAAGGTGCCGTTGATGTGACGGAACCCGTCCATGTCGATCGACATCACCACGAACGGGGTGTCGCCTTCGATCATCTGTTCGATACGTTCGTGCACCAGCTGCCGGTTGGGCAGGCGGGTCAGGGCATCGTGCTGGCTGGCGTGGAACAGCTCCTTGCGGGCGTCGTCCAGCGACGCCGCCAGCATCGAGTTGCGCAGGTGCAGCAGGCGTGCCTGCATGCGCTGCTCGAACAGCGAGATCGTCAGCACCACGGCCATCACGCCCACGGTCAGCAGTACCACGCAGGCAGCCAGCCATTCGGTGGGTACGCCGCCTTCGCCTGCGGCGCCACATACGGCCCCTTCCGGAAACTGCGCGGCGGCCATGCCGGTGTAGTGCATGCCTACGATCGCCAGGCCCATGACCGCCGCCGCGACCAGGCGCGGCGGCAGCGCGTACTCGGCGGTGCGCAGGCGGAAGGCGATATACAGCGCGCTCCAGGAGGCGGCCACCGCAATCACGATGGACAGCACGAACCAGAGGCGGTCGTACTGGATATCCGGCTGCATGCGCAGGGCGGCCATGCCCACGTAGTGCATCCAGGCAATGCCCAGGCCCATCAGCAGGGCGCCCAGCGCCAGACGCAGGTGCGGCAGGGTGGGGCGGGACACCAGCCACAGGGCGAAAATCGATGCTGCAATGGCGACCAGCAGCGACTCCAGGGTCAGCCACAGGTCGTAACCCAGCGGGATGGGCAGGCGGAAGGCAAGCATGCCCACGAAATGCATGGACCAGATGCCGCAGCCCATGGCCACACCGCCAGCCAACAGCCAACGTGCGGCGGTGCGTCGCGGTTGCGTGGCGGTAACCCGCGAGGCCATGTCCAGTGCCGTGAACGAGGCAAGGATGGCAACCAGGATCGACAGCACCACGAACAGCGGGTTGTAGCTGCCTTCTAGCATCAAACCCCTCCTTTTGGTGTCCGTATCGCGAACGCGATAACGGGGGCCGCGCGGCTTTCTGTCCCCTGCCGCCCATGGCTACTGTAGGACTATCCTCGGGTAACAGCGAGCCAGCAAGAGGGTGGCTGACGAATGCAACAGCCCGAGTGCCGAGCTGTGGCTGATGTCACATTGTTACCTGGCGAGCGGCATCAAATGCGGTGTCGAACAGGCGCTGCACCGGCGGTCCCATTTCTCCGGCCAGCAAGGTCAGCAGTACCAGGCCCAGCAGCAGTGCTACCGGCAGGCCGAGCTGCATCGGGTTCAGGGCGGGCGCGGCACGTGCAAGTACGCCAAAGGCGAGGTTGATGGCCAGCATGGCCACCACGAGAGGCAATGCCAGGGACATGGCGCCGCGGAATATCTGCACTGCAAGCGTCGGTGCCAGCGCGGCCAGGGCATGGGGGTCTGGCAGGGCGGTGCCGATGGGCAACGCCTTGTAGCTGTCCACCAGCAGTGAAATCAGGGCCAGATGGCCGTTGCTGGTAAAGAAGAGCAGGCCGAACATCAGGTAGAACCACTGCCCGATCACGCCGGAACTGCCGCCGCGCATGGGGTCGGCCATCTGCGCGAAGGCCAGGCCGGTGCTCTGGGCGATCATTTCGCCAGCCATGGCGCCTGCCTCGAAGATCAGCCGCAACAGGAAGCCGATGCTGACCCCGACTGCCACCTCGCGCAGGACGGTGAGTACCGTCGTGGAGCTCAGGCCATCGAATAACGGCACCGCCGGCAACACCGGCGCCAGCGCAACGGACAGCGCCACCGCCAGCATGACCCGTACCCTGGCCGGGACCGCGCGGGTACCGATCATGGGCATGGCCATCAGCATCGCGCCAATACGCAGCATCACCCACAACGTGGTGCTGATGATGGCGAAGGCCTGCTGGCCATCGATGGCCATGCGGGTGACAGCGTCCATCCGGCTAGCCGATAAGGTGGGGTATGCGCTGGAACAGCAGGATGGTGAACTCCACCAGATGGCCGAGCAGCAGGCTGCCAAGCGCGAACAGTGCCGCGGTCAAGGCGCCGGCCTTGGCGACAAAGGCGATGGTCGGCTCGTTGAGCTGGGTGGCGGCCTGGATGATGCCAACCACTACACCAACAACCAGGACAACAAGCAGCAGCGGGCCGGCCACCCAGAGGGTGGTCACCAGGCCGCCGCGCAGTTCGGTAAGGGCAAGTTCGGGACTCATGGCCTGCTGGATGCAAGACCGGTGCCAGTCCACTGGCGTCGATTTCCTGTCGGGGCATCCTCAAGGGGATGGGATCGGGCGGGGCGCGCGGCTGGGCTGGCGGGTGCAGCCTGCCGAAGGTCTGATCAGGGCGAGGCACTCCACCAGCGCCGGCCAGCCCATCTGGCCGCGTGTGACCGAACTCGGCAGGCTGTTCCCGGCGCCATCAGCCGCGCAGATGGGGATAGCGCAGCGATGCGCGACCCCGCCCCTCTGCTGCCTGGTGAATGTGGAAGTTGAGGCTGCTTGCTCAGGCCAGTCGCCTCGGGCGCGGCCGCAGCGCGCTGTGCTGGCATCCAACGCGGTCTACACGGCAGCCGTGGCAAGGTCGGGGCAGGTATTGCGCTGGAAGACGGCACATGCAAGGTGATCTGGTCGAACTGCGACCCGAGGGCATGTATTGCCCTGCCGGGGATTTCTATATCGATCCGGGCAGCCCGGTGCCCTGCGCGGTCATCACCCACGGCCACGGCGATCATGCGCGGCCAGGGATGGGCTGCTACCACCTGGCCCAACCCTGCCTGCCGGTGTTGCAGTGGCGGCTGGGTGCACAGCGCTATGTCTGCCACGCCTACGGTACGCCGTTCAGGCTGGGGAAGGCCCTGGTGTCACTGCACCCGGCGGGACACGTGCTGGGCTCGGCACAGGTGCGCATCGAGGTGGACGGCGAGGTATGGGTGGCCTCCGGTGACTACAAGCGCCAGCCCGATCCGACCTGCGCGCCGTTCGAGCCTGTACGTTGCGATACCTTCATCACCGAATGCACGTTTGGCTTGCCCATCTACCGCTGGCCGGACACGCCGTCGGTGGTGGCCGACATCGCGGCGTGGCGGCAAGAATGCGGTGCGCGCGGCGAAGCCGCCATTCTCTACTGCTATGCCTTGGGCAAGGCGCAGCGCGTGCTCGCCGAACTGCTGGCCTTGGGTGACACGGCCCCGGTGTGGCTGCATGGCGCCGTGGACAGCGGCGTGCAGGTCTATCGGGAGGCTGGCATCGCCATGACGGAAACCCGGCGGGTCGCGGAGGAGGAGCGCTCCGCCGATTTCAGCGGCCGCCTGGTCATCGCGCCGCCGTCGGCGGCGGGCAGCAGCTGGCTGCGGCGGTTCCGGCGTGCCCAGCATGGCTTTGCGTCCGGATGGATGCAGTTGCGTGGCAACCGGCGCCGTGGCAACTACGACCGTGGCTTCGTGCTGTCCGATCATGCCGATTGGCCGGCGCTGCTGCAGACCGTGCAACAGACAGGGGCGCGCCGGGTAGTCGCCACCCATGGCAACACCGACGCGCTGGTGCGCATGCTCAACGAAAGCGGCGTCAAGGCGACCACCTTTGCGCTGGCAAGGGGCGAGGAAGACTGATGCGTGCCTTTGCCGCCCTATACCAGCGCCTGGATCGCAGTACATCTTCCTTGCAGAAGCGCGCGGCGTTGGTGGCGTACTTCCGTGTCGCCCCTGCCGAAGACGCGGCCTGGGCACTGTGGCTGCTCACCGGGGGCAAAGTCGGCGGTGCCAAGGCGCGCATTGCCAGCAGCAGTGAGCTGCGCCAGTGGATAGGCGAGGAGAGCGGGCTACCCGGGTGGCTGGTGGACGCCAGCTATGACCAGGTGGGTGACCTGGCCGAAACGCTCGCTCTGCTGCTGGACGAAACCACGGACCCGGCCCCGGATATCGGGCTGGCCGAATGGATACGGGAGCATTTGCTGCCGGTGGCCAACGCCGCGCCGGAGCTGCGCCGGGCTGTTGTCACCCGGGGCTGGCGACAACTGCCGATGCGCGAGCGCTTCGTTTTCAACAAGCTGCTCACGGGCGCATTGCGCGTAGGTGTCTCGCAGGGCTTGGTACAACAGGCCCTGGCCGAACTGTCAGGGCTGGATGTGCCACTGCTGGCGCAGCGCCTGCTGGGCTTCAGCGCACCCAGCGCCGAGGCGCTGCAGGCGGTCCTGGCAGAGGCTGGGCAGGCAGGCGACACGCGCTTGCCGTATCCCTTCTTCCTGGCATCGGCCTTGGAGGTGGAGCCAGGTGCCCTGGGAGCAATCGATGACTGGTTGCTGGAGTGGAAGTGGGATGGCATACGCGTACAGTTGATCCGGCGCGGCAACGACATCGTGCTGTGGTCGCGCGGGGAAGAACGCATGGATGGGCGTTTCCCTGAGATTGAAGCCGAGCTGGCGCGGCTTGCGCATGATGCGGTGATCGACGGCGAGTTGCTGGCATGGCAGCAGGACGCTCCCCAACCGTTGCCGTTCAACGCGCTGCAGACCCGCATCCAGCGTCGCAAGCCCGGCCCCAAAGTGATGATGCAGGTGCCAGCAAGGGTGATGGCTTACGATCTGTTGGAGCTCGACGGGCAGGACCTTCGTGAACAGCCACTGCAACAGCGCCGTGCATCGCTGGCCGCGCTGCTGGCCGCGCATGATTCGCCTGTGCTGCAACTGTCGCCAGCGCTGGCGTTGCCGGACTGGGACACAGCGGCGGGGCTGCGCAACGAAGCGCGGCAGCGTGGCGTGGAAGGCTTCATGCTCAAACGTCGGCAGTCGCCCTACCGGCACGGGCGCAAGCGCGGTGATTGGTGGAAATGGAAAGTTGATCCGCTGACCGTGGATGCCGTGCTGCTGTACGCCCAGAGCGGACATGGCCGCCGCAGCACGCTGTATACCGACTATACGTTCGGTGTCTGGGACGGGGACACCCTGGTGCCTATCGCCAAGGCTTACTCGGGCCTGGACGACAAGGAGATCGTCGAGCTCGACCGATGGATCCGTGCACATACCACCGAGCGCTACGGTCCTGTGCGGGCAGTGCAGCCGCTGCAGGTATTCGAGTTGGGCTTCGAGGCGGTCAATCTGTCCAAACGACACAGGTCGGGCGTGGCGTTGCGTTTTCCGCGGATAGTGCGTTGGCGTCACGACAAGCCCGCCGGCGACGCCGACCGCTTGGAAAGCCTGCGCAAGGTCGCGCAATGATCAATGACCGTGAAGTGGGCAACATCCGCTTCGAGCAGCCGCTGACCCAATGGTTCGCACTACGCGGCTGGAAGCCCGCACCGTTCCAGCGCGAGGTCTGGCGCCGCTACAGGCAAGGTCAATCGGGCCTGCTGGTGACACCCACCGGCAGTGGCAAAACCTTGGCAATGCTGGGCGGCCCGTTGCTGCAGGCCTTGGCCGAGGTCGAGGCCGCATCCGGCGCTGCGGCTCCGGGCAAGGGGCGGCGCCGGCCACCGGCGCAGGTTCGCATCCTGTGGGTCACCCCGCTGCGGGCCTTGGCCAGCGATACCGTCCGTGCGCTGCGCGAACCCATCGACGGGTTGGGCTTGCCGTGGACGGTGGCCATGCGTACCGGCGATGCCAGTGCCCGCGACAAGCGCCTGGCACGGCAGGGCAGGGCCGAGGTACTGGTCACCACACCCGAGTCGCTCGCATTGCTGTTGAGCTACCCCGACACCCAGGCGCAGTTGGCCGCGCTGCAGGCCATCGTCGTCGACGAGTGGCACGCGCTGCTGGACAACAAACGTGGCGTGCTGCTGCAACTGGGCCTGGCCCGGCTGCGCGGATGGCGGCCCAGTGTCCGCATATGGGGTTTGTCGGCCACCATGGGCAATCTTGAGCAGGCGCGGCAGGTACTGCTTCCGCATCTCCCCGACGCCGCAATGGTACGCAGTGCGGCACCGCGCAGCCTGCGCTTGAAAACGCTCCTGCCGCCGCAGGGTGTGCGTTTCCCTTGGGCCGGGCATCTGGGGCTGTCCCAGATGCAGGCAGTGGTGGAACAGATCGGCAAGGCGCGTACCACCTTGGTGTTCACCAACACCCGTGCCCAGGCCGAGCTGTGGTACGAAGCGTTGCATGCAGTCTGGCTGGAACAGGCCGATGCGCTCGCATTGCATCATGGTTCGTTGGATCCAGGCCTGCGGCGCGAGGTTGAAGCGGGTTTGCGGGACGGCCGCATCCGTTGCGTCGTGGCCACTTCCAGCCTGGACGTTGGCGTTGATTTTCCCACCGTGGACCAGGTCATCCAGTTGGGCAGCCCCAAGGGCATGGCCCGGCTGCTGCAACGTGCCGGGCGCGCGCGGCACCGCCCGGGCCAGGCAGGAGAGATTGTGTGCGTGCCCACGCACGCGCTTGAGCTGGCCGAATATGCAGCGGTGCGGCAGGCGTTGCGCAGTGGCATGGTGGAGGCCCGGCAGCCCCTGCAGCTGTCGCTGGATGTGCTGGCCCAGCATTGCGTCAGTGTGGCGCTGGCCGGTGGTTTCGATCCGGATCAGCTGCTACGCGAGGTGCGTACCACACACGCCTTCGCCCGGTTGGAGGACTGCCATTGGATGCAGGTGCTGCAGTTCATCACCCAGGGCGGTAAAGCCCTGCAGCACTATCCCGAGTTCTGTCGTGTCACCCGCGATGCGGAAGGACGCTATACGGTCAGCGACCGGCGCGTGGCCTTTCGCCACCGGTTGTCGATCGGCACCATCACCAGTGACGGTGCACTGCTGGTACGGATGGCCCGCGGCGGTGCATTGGGCAGCGTGGAGGAGGGCTTTCTGGCGCGCCTGCGGCCGGGGGATGTCTTCCAGTTTGCAGGGCGTGCGCTGCGGTTGCTGCGGCTGCAGGACATGACGGCCTATGTGCGGCCTGCCAAGCAGGGCAGTGGTGTCGTGCCCCGCTGGCAGGGGGGACGATTGCCGATGTCCACCCATCTTGCCGCGCAGGTGGCTGATGTGCTGGCCGACCCGCCCGCAACGCCCGAGCTGCGGGCACTGCGACCGTTGCTGGCGCTGCAGGCAGCGTTGTCCGCCGTGCCCGGGCACGGCCAATTGCTGGCCGAAAGCGTACGCACGCGGGATGGCTGGCATCTGTTCCTGTATCCCTTTGCCGGGCGTGCCGTGCACGAGGGTTTGGCCGCGGTGGCTGCGCTGCGCTGGAGCCGGCGCGTGGCCACAACGTTGTCGTTTTCGGTGAACGACTATGGACTTGCCCTTACCGCAGCCGGCCCGCTTCAGCTGGACGAACAGCTGGTGGCGGATCTGTTGTCAGCTGATGCCTTGCTGCCGGACCTGTTGGCCGCGGTGAACATGGGGGAACTGGCACGCCGGCAGTTCCGCGAGATTGCCAGAGTGGCCGGCTTGCTGCCCCCTTCGCTTCCGGGGCGCGCGTTGCGCAGCCTGCGGCAGCTGCAAGCATCCAGCAGCTTGCTGTATGACGTGCTGCGGCAATACGATCCGGACCACGTGCTGCTGCGCCAGGCCGAACGCGAAGTGCTGGAGCAGCAGTTGGATGTCCCCGGGCTGCAGCGCGTTGTGGCCGGATGCAATCGCCGCCCACTGCTGTTGGCAAGGCCCGCAACCTTGACCCCGCTCTCGTTCCCGCTCTGGGCCGAGTCCAGGCGTGGGACCCTGAGCAGCGAAGACTGGAAGCAGCGGGTGCAACGAATGGCGCAGCAGTTGGAGCGGCGTCATGGCTGAGCGCCTGGAGATCGCACTGGCAGGCGAGCCTGTCGTGCTGTTGGCTGACAGGGCGTTGTACTGGCCGGCACGGCGCAGATTGATCGTCGCCGATCTGCACCTGGGCAAGGGCGAGGTGCTGCGCAGGGCCGGCATACCTGTGCCCAGCGGCGGTACCCGGGCTGATCTGCAACGTCTGGCGAGGCTGCTGGCCATGACGTCGGCGACGTCACTGTGGATCCTGGGCGATTTCCTGCATGGCGCACGCTCCCGCACCAGCGACCAGGCCTGGGAGGGGTTTCGCGCTGCGCACCGGCTGGTGGCGATGGCTGTGGTGCCAGGCAACCACGACCGGGCATTGGATGCGGACGCAGCCGGATTGGAGCGGATCGCCGACGGTGAACGCGAGGGTCCCTTTGTGTTCCGCCACGCACCCGCGGCGGTTGTGAGCGGTCCGCCAGGTCACCAGATCTGCGGGCATCTGCACCCGGTGCTGAAGTTGCCGGGCATGGTGGCAACCCCGTTGTTCTGGATGCGGGAAGGCAGCACCGTCCTGCCGGCGTTCTCGCTGTTTACCGGCGGTTTTCGCCTGGACCTGCAACGCGCCCGTGGCAGCGTTGCATGCGATGGGGTGGAGCTGCTCAAGCTCGGCTGACCGCACCATCAAGCGCGCTGAAACCGCGCGGGCGATCACAAAAGCAGTGCTGATTCACCGAATTTTTCCGCGTCTTCACGTGACCACTCCTATATACATTCGGCCGGATGACGGGGGGCAACCTTCAGGAGGCTAGGCTGTGAAAAGCATGAAACTCTATCTGGAAGGACCGGGCCGGGAGCGGCGGGCGGTCAAGGTCATTTCGACAGAGCAAAGAAGCTTGCGGACCGTGTTGGATGTCCCGGGTCGGCGCGCGTCAGGCCCGGGAATGGAGCGCATGGTCGAGGTGAATACCTTGATGGATGAAAAGGGAAACCTTGCACAGCAGATTGATTGCGAAGGTTTCAGATACAGGTTCAAAGGATCACAGTTACCCTGGTCATTGATCGTCGGTTGAGTGTAGCGGGCCCCTGGCGGGGCCCGCTTTGCTTCGGGTGCAAGTCGAGTGGTTCGGAAGGAATTCCGTTGGATTGGGACTCCGCAAATCCTGCCGGCATCCTTTCTGATCCGCCGCCTTTGCTGGCACGAAAGGCGATACCGGATCACTGGCCGGGAAGGTTTCCTCAAGCGCTTCATCCTGGTTCGCACTTTCATGCGCCTTGCGCTGTTGGCGCTGGGTGCCTGTTTCCGGAGGGGTGCGCTCTTGCGGTGCTTCGGGGGGATCCTTGCGATCTCTGATTACGTTGGCTGCTCCTGTGTCTGTGATTGCCTGCAGGGGATGTGCGGGCAGCAGGCGTTGATGAAACTGCGCCACTTATCGCTAGCCGGGTGTGGAGACCGGGCCTACCCGTGTGAAGGACATGCCGCCAACTGCGTCGCGTTTTTTAACCGGCGGTTAGCACGGGCAGGTTCAGCATGCCCGCGTGTTCCACAGGTTCAAGCGAGAGGTTGTGCAGATGGCCAGGACCGCACCGCGGATTCATACCGCCCAGGCGGAAATTGAACGGCTCAAGGCGTTGCAACAGGGTTTGGATGCGGAGCTGATCGTCGAGCTGCGGATGAAAGACGGACGTGTGCTGAAGGGCACGGTGACCGAGCGGCCGACGGTGCAGCAGTTTCGCGGCCCGGATGAACAGGAGGGCACGAATGGACAGGTGCCCGTTGATGTGCCGGGTGAAGGCGTGCAGTTGCTATGGTTGGATGAGATTGAAGGCTTCATCCGCTTGGGCAGTAACTGACTCAACGGACAGCGTGATTGCCGCATTGCTGCGGTCCGCGTGCGCTCAGCTGTCGTCACCGGCCCGGTAGTGCGCTCCACTGGCCTGCAAGCCGGCCAGCCCGAAGCGGTGCAGGTGGACGACCAGCGGCTGCTGCGACCCTTGCATGATGGGGCGTAGCGGGCCGGGCAGATCACGGCCGACCACGATCAACATCATGCACGGCGCAGCGATGCTCAGCAGGCAGCGCAGCAGCGCCGGATCATTGACGGGTGTCCAGGGCCTCATTGCCCCGTCAGGGTTACTTCTTGGCAGCACCACGTGATACGCAGGGATTGCCTGGCACGGACCAGCGCCAGGGAAAGTCCATCGCCTTGGATATCCCGACCCGCGGGCCGATCAAGGGCTTCGAGGGCGGGGCTGTTGCATCGGATGCGATGAGGATGCCAGTGTCGCCACGCACCAGGTCCGCGCCGTCGAAGGAGCGGTTGATTCCAAAGGCCTGCGACAGCTTGCCTGGCCCACTGGCCAGGTCGGCGGGGCGCTTGGCCGCGGGCCGTGCCGCGTACATCAGGTCGAGATGGTGCAGGGGCTCGGCCGCCCGCAGCAGCACGCCAACTCCTTCACCCACCTCCCCGCAAACGGCATTGCTGCCCCAATGCATGCCGTAGGTGAAGTAGACATACAGATGGCCAGGCGGGCCGAACATCGTGGCGTTGCGCGCGGTCTTGCCACGGTAGGAGTGCGCTGCTGGATCTTCGCTGCCGGCATAGGCTTCGACTTCGACGATGCGGGCGCAGCGACCATCCGCCCGTACCAGCAGTTTGTTCAGAAGCTCGGGGGCAACCAAGGCAGGGTGACGGCGATAGAACGCACGCGGCAATACTTCAAACCCTGCAATCGATACATCCACGGTGATCCACCTTGTGCCTGCAAGCTGCCTACACCTTACGCCAAGGCGCTGCCTGCGGCGCATGGCTACGCAAGCGTGCATGCCGGCGCCTTAGCGCTGGAACAACACCCGTTCCGGCCGGTGCAGGCCAAAACCCTGGCCATAATCCACCCCGAGTGAGCGGGCGGCGTCGCACAGGTGGGCATTGCTCACGCCCTCGGCGATGACCTTCAAACCCCTTTGGTGGCCGATCTGGGCAATTGCACTGATGATGGTGTGGCTGATGGGATCGTCGTCAAGGTCGCGGATGAAGCTGCGATCGATCTTGATCATGTCCAATGGCAGGTTTTTCAGGTAGCCGAACGAGGACATGCCGGCGCCAAAATCGTCCAGCGCGATACTGCACCCTGCCTGGCGCAAGCGCTCGACCACGGCAACCACCTTCAGCAGGTTGCGTACCGCTACTGTCTCCGTGATCTCGAAGCACAACGCCTGCGCCGGTACCCCATGCAGGTCGATGCAGGCAAGAATGAAGTCGGCCAGACCTTCATCTTCGATGCTGGCCCCGGACAGATTGATGGCACAGCTGCCCAGGTTGGTCACCGTGGAGTGCAGGCGGGTGAAGTTGGACAGCGCGGTGCGTATTACCCAGCGATCAATTGCCGGCATCAACCCATAACGCTCGGCAGCGGGCAGGAAAGCACCCGGCAGTACGATGTCGCCATCTTCGTCGCGCAGCCGTAGCAGCAGTTCGATGTTGGTGGTGCTGTCGTTGCCATCCAGCGAGATGATCTGCTGGTAGTCCAGCAGCAGGCGGTCCTGCTCCATGGCCCAGCGCAGGCGGTTGGCCCATTCCATCTCGCCCTGGCGCTGGCTGGTTTCATCATCCTCGCGATACACGTGGATGCGGTTGCGGCCGTTCTCCTTGGCCAGGTAGCAGGCCGTATCGGCCCATGCCAGCAGATCCTTCAAGGTGGGCACCTGTTGATCGATCAGCACCATGCCGATGCTGCAGGTGACTTTGTAGCTGCGGCCCTGCCAGGAGAACATCAGAGCCTCGATGCAACGGCGCAGGCGCTCGCCAAGTTCCCGCGCACCGTCGGCGTCTGCATGGAAGGTCAGCAGCCCGAATTCGTCACCGCCCAGGCGCGCCAGCACATCGCCACCGCGCAGCTGCTGCTGCATGGTCAGCGCAAGCTGTTCAAGCAACTGGTCACCGGCCATATGCCCGGATACGTCGTTGATCAGTTTGAACTGGTCCAGGTCGATGTACAGCATGGCGCAGGAGCCGCAGGTACGGCCGGCCCTGTGTTCGCGCAACGCGTCCTCCACCCGGCGCTCGAACTCGCGCCGGTTGTACAGGCCGGTGAGCGCGTCGTGGGCGGCCTGGTAGCTCAGCCGGTCAGTCAGTTCGCGCTGCTCGGATATGTCGGTGGCCACCATCAATAGATGCGGGACCCCATCCATATCGACCTCGGCAACCGAGGCATTGGCCCAGAAGCTGCTGCCATCCAGTGCCAGCAGCTCGGCCTCCAGGTGGTTCCAGCCGGTGTGGTTGTCGCTGGCATCGCGGATGCCGGCCTGCAGCCTCTGGTCGGCGAAAAGTGCCGACAACTGCAGGCCGGTGGCATCGCCCAACCGCAGACGGGCGGCCTGGTTGGCGTAGACGATATGCCAATCGCGGACATCTGCCAGCAGCACCAGCGCAGGCAACAGTTCGTTGAGCGTGCGGAACCGGCGTTCGCTCTCGCGATAGCGCGCGCTCATCTGCGCGCCCAGCGCCAGTGCTTTGCGGCGGGTGACGGCCAGTGACCAAAGCAGGGCCGACAGAAGCAAGCTGATGATGCCGCCGCCGATGAGGATGGATGGCAGACTTCCCCACTCCATCGGCTGCGGCCGCGGCAGCATTTCCACACGCCACTGGCGCCCACCAAAAACGAGCGTCCGCACGAGGGCGGGCTGGTCAGGGCTTGTGTCGGTGTTCGAGTCGTAGAACGGAGCAGCGCCGGCTGCATCGTCACTGATACGGATACGAAAGCCGTCCATCACCGATGGTGAAAGGGCTGCTTCCACCAAGGGTTGCAGGCGGATGCCCACAGCCAATGCGCCGATCTCGCGCAGTCGGCGCTGCTCGATGGTGGTCGGTGTTGGACCGTTGGAGTACACCGGCAGGCGCAGGGTGACGCCGAGCGGGCTCTGTCCGGGCTGAGCGCTTTGGCGTAGTACGAACGGCGCGGACATCACCACCGAATCACTGTCACGCGCGCTCAGCAAAGCGACTAGGTTGGCCTTCTGGGTGACCATGTCAAAACCCAGCAGGGATGTATTGGTCTGATAGGGCGACACCATCGCATAGCGATAAGCCAGCGTTGGGCTTGCTGAACCGCCGATTGCATGGCGGCTTGCAAATGCAAGCGAGGTATACGGGCCCGGCTCACGCGTGCTGAGAAGGCGCTCGTAGTATTGCTCAAACTGCGCCTGGTCCATGTCGTCGTTGGCCAGGAACAGTGTCTGCATGGCCCGCAATATGGAGGCTGCCCGCTGCAACGGCATGTGCAGTTGTGATATGCCGGCATCGGCCAGATTGCGCTCGGCCTCCTTGCCGCGCTGATGCAGATCCCGCCACTCGCGCACGCCCAGCAGCACGGTACAGGCAAGCCCGAACAACAAACCGCAGAGCGCCCAGATGAGCGGGGAGACGCCGCGACGTGGTGGCGACAAGGGAAGTACAGGTTCGGACTGGAGCTGGTTGGTGTTCTTCACGACCCTGGCTTGCTCCTGCGTTGTGTTGGGCTGCTGGCCCGGCTCCTCGATCAGGTGCGGCGACCCTTAAGTCATCGCAGACCCATGAACGGTAGTGAATCGATCCCCCACGTTCCGTGATGCAGCTCCCGTGAACCACATCAGGGAGGAATATCGGCGTTCCCCGCTTCATCTTTATAGCGCTGCATTGGCCCAGCCGGGGGCGCTGCAAAGCTGCGGCCGTCGGCCGCTTTCACATTGCAGTGACCACCATGGTCGTTAGCTTCCTACTCCGCCCCTTGCGGGAACACCCCCATGTCCTCCGGCTGGAGTCGCAAGCGAATGGCCTGGACGATCCTGGCGACCATCATTGTCACCCTGCTGGCGGCGGTGATGGCAATGAACTTCAAAACCTCGGAGAAAAAGCTCGGACGTAAGATCGAGCATCTCTACGCGACCGACAGCCCCCAGTTTCGCCGGGAAATGGGCGTGCTGCTCGGGCCGGGGCTGGTACCGGGCAACAAAGTAACCGATCTGGAGAACGGCGACGAGATATTCCCGGCGATGCTGGACGCAATCCGTTCGGCGCGCTCCACCATCACCTTCGAGACCTATATCTACTGGTCCGGCACCATTGGCCAGGCGTTCGCCGACGCCTTGGCCGAGCGCGCCCGGGCCGGGGTGGAGGTGAAGGTGATGGTGGACTGGATGGGCAGCCTGAAGATGGATAACAGCCTGCTGCAACAGATCCAGGACGCTGGCGTGGAGGTACATCAGTATCGGCCGCTGAAGTGGTACAACCTTGGCCGGCTGAACAACCGAACGCACCGCAAGCTGCTGGTGGTGGACGGCAAGCTGGGTTTCACCGGGGGTGTCGGCGTTGCCGACCAATGGAACGGCCATGCCCAGGACGGAGAGCACTGGCGCGACCTGCACTTCAGGATCGAAGGCCCGGTGGTGGCGCAGATACAGGCGGCTTTCAACGACAACTGGATCAAGACGGTGGGGGTTGTCCTCAATGGGCCGGAGTACTTTCCGGCCGTTGCACCCGCAGGGGAGATGGATGCCCATATGTTCGTTGCTTCGCCATCGGGCGGCAGCGAAAGCATGCATTTGATGTACCTGATGGCTATCGCGGCAGCGGCGCACAGCATCGATCTGCAAGCCGCATACTTCGTGCCTGATGACCTGATCATCAAGGCACTGATCACCGCCCGCCAGCGCGGTGTGCGCGTGCGCATCACCGTGCCGGGCAAGCACATCGACTCGGAAACCGTACGCCTGGCCTCCAAGGCGCATTGGGGTGAGCTGCTGGCCGCGGGTATCGAGATCTACGAATACCAGCCAACGATGATGCACAACAAGCTGTTGATCGTGGATCGATTGATGACGTCGGTGGGCTCGACCAACTTCGACGTGCGCAGTTTCCGGCTCAATGACGAAGCCAGCCTGAACATCTACGACGCGGCGTTTGCCACGCGCATGACCGAGGTGTTCGAAGCGGACCTGAAACCTACGGTGCAGTACACCTACGCCATGTGGCAGCAGCGCCCGCTCAAGGAGAAGCTGGTGGAGAAGTTCATCCTGCCGATGAAGTCGCAGCTGTGAGCAGTATGCGACGCGTTCGGGAGCATAACCAGGTGGGGTAATACCAGCGCTCGCTGGATCTGCCGTAGCAGCGTCGGAAGCTGCAGCACCCATGGGCGCGCAGGAATCAGCTCGATCCTGGTGAAGGCAAACCAGTTGCCGGGACGCGGCCATCGACGATACCGCTTCCTGCAGCCCAGGGCTCTCGATGTCGAGCAGGCACTGCGCGAAAAGAAGAGCCGATAGGCATCGGCGAAGTTGGAGCCAAGCCCAAACGAGACACGGACCGCACCGCAGTCGCCTTTTCCAGTGATCCTCAGGTCGAAGGTGCAGCAGTCAGGAACCTTGTCGCCTATGTGCAGTTCGCAATGTTCGGCGTCGGCAGTGATCTACGTGGCCTGCTGCACGGTGCCAGGTGCGCAGAAGCGGCCGTTGCGGACGATGATGCCGCACGCGTCCACCACGCCACCGACGAAGGTATGCGGTGGGCCGCGTTCCGGAACCGATACCGCTTGCGACGAAGGCGGGCAGCAGGTGGACAAGCCCCCCTTGGGCTTTGCGGCGGTAAGCTCAGCGACATGACGGGGGCGGCGCGTGTCTGGCTGATTACGAAATCGTTTCCGCCACCGAGGATGAGCTGACTGTGCCGGGGCCGCCGCGTTGGTTGAAGCCTGCGCCGCCGTTGATCCATAACAGTGGGCAAGCAGATGGTCCTGGGCAATGTTTACAGCGTTAGGTGACAACTGCGTTCGCAACCGAGGAACGCTGGACGAGCTGATGGGGTACGACATGGTTGACGATGACGCGAGTCGCATGTTGGGGGCGACGTATCTCGCGCAGCAGGATGTCGATGGCGGCGTCGGCCATTGCCGCCACGGGCTGATGGATGGTGGTCAGTTCCGGCCAGACCATGGTGGCGGCTGAGGTGTCATCGAATCCCACCACCGACAGATCGCCTGGCACGTCCAGGCCGCGCCGATGTGCCACCGAGACCACGGCCGCTGCCATGTCGTCGTTGCTGGCAAAGATCGCAGTGGGGGGGCGCCGCGCGGTAAGCAGGTTCTCGGCCGCACCCAGGCCGGAACGGTAGGTGAAATAGCCCGGCTGCACGAGTTTCTCGTCGTAGCTGATGCCAGCATCGTGCAGCGCGTCGCGGTAGCCTTGCCAACGCAGGGACGTAGCGGCGTGGCTGGGATCGCCCTTGATATAGCCGATGCGTGTATGACCCTTTGCGATCAGGTGGCGGACCATCTCATAGCTGGCGCGGTGCTCGTCGATGCGCACGCAGGAGACGATGTCGCTGAAACGCCCCGAGCCGATCGACAACACCGCAACGCCAGCGTTGGCGAACTCCGACACGATGGCTTTGGATTCGCACAGCGGCGACGGCAGGATCACCCCGGACACCGTAGCGGCCAGTTGCCGTGCGGCATTGCGACGGCCTTTGCCGTCCAGGCTGTCCCAGCTGGCAATCATCAATTGCGCGGCGGCACGCGCCGAGCCACGCATCGTGCCGACGAGCAGCTCGGCCAGGTAGCTGGCGCTGGGGTTGGTATAGATCAGGGCGATGCTTGTTTGCTGGGCAGCCGCCAGGGCGCTGGCGGCCAGATTGGGCCGGTAGCCCAATGCATTGACGCTGCGCGCGACCTTCTCGCGGGTGGCTTCACGTACGCCTGCGTTGCCATTGATAACACGTGAAACAGTCATCGGCGAAACCCCTGCGTGCGCCGCCACTTCATCAATGGTGACTGCACTGGCCTTGCGCCTTACCGATCGGATGACCTTGCTCACGCTGCTGCTTCCGGCAGATTCAATGGGATGCCCCTGACTGAAGGTGATCGCTGCATCAGCGCTCACAAACATCGAAATTTCAGATGTTTGCTTTGCTGGTCGGCGGATTCTAGACGAGTGGATTGGCGCTGTTTGCTGCACTGCATGGTGACAAGCGAGAACGCGGGTGATTAGTCTGCGCTCCGACGCGATGGTAGCGCTACCAAAACAACAGGGGGGCAGCGCTCAAGGCTACTTCTTTACCTCGTCGTCGTTCCAGCAAGCTCGACAGTCAGTTGCAGTCGCGATGCCTTCAAGGCGCCGCGATGTTCGTTTTGGAAGACGGGCCTCGCCCGTAGGTGCCCCTGGGAGGGGCGGTACATCCATTCGATCGTATGTCAGAGAGGGGACATTCATGAGCGCTTGCATTTTCCATGGCCAGACAGGCCTGAGGACACATACATGAGCCGCAGGTTGGGCAAACTTCGATCCCGAGCCATGTTCACCTTTGTTGGAGGTGTTCTGGTCATCAATCCCGCCTTCGCGCAGGAGGCCCCGGCGCCGGGGGCGCAACAGGAACAGAGCGCGGCCAAGGCAACGCAGCTGGATACCGTGCAGGTAACCGGCATGCGCAACAGCCTCAGCCAGGCGATGGACATCAAACGCGATTCGGCCGGTGTGGTCGATGCAATCAGCGCCGAGGACATCGGCAAGTTCCCGGATACCAACCTGGCAGAGTCATTGCAGCGCATCACCGGCATCTCGATCGAACGCCGTGATGGTGAGGGTGCACAGGTCACTGCACGTGGCTTTGGGCCGCAGTTCAACATGGTGACGCTCAACGGCCGGCAGATGCCCGGTGCCGATGCGTTCGGCGCGGCAGGGCAGGTGGCCATCGGCGGCGTTGATGGCGGCACCCGTGCTTTCAACTTCGCCCAGTTGGCGTCCGAAGCCATCAACGGCATCGAGGTCTACAAGACCAGCCAGGCACAGGTGGCCAGCGGAGGCATCGGCGCAACCATCAATATCCTGACCGCGCGGCCGCTGGACCATGAAGGCATTGTTGCCAATGCCGGGGCAAAGCTGGTTTCGGACCAGAGCCAGCCGTTTGACAATGACCTGACCCCCGAGCTTTCGGGCATCTTCAGCTATAGCAACCCGGAAAGGACGTTCGGCGTCAGCCTCAGTGCCAGCCAGCAGAAGCGCAAGGGCGGCTCGGTGCAGGCCACCGAGAACTACTGGAACGTGCAGCCGTGGACCGGCTCGATGCCGGGCAACCCGACCGTGGTCAATGCACCGGCCATCGGCCAGCTGTATGCACGTCCGAATGACTTGCGTTATGCGTTCTCGGAGTTCGAGCGTGAGCGTGTCAATGGCCAGGCGGTGCTGCAGTTCGCGCCGACCGACAGCCTGACGCTGACCATGGACTACACATACTCCACCAACGAGATCACCGAGAACCGCGGTGAGTCGAGCATGTGGCTGCAGAACAGCAACTACACCGACGTGGAGTTCAACACCAGTGGCGCGGTGGCCACCCCGGTGTATATCCGCGAGATCGCCGGAACCAAGGATTTCGGCATCGAGCAGCAGCGCAATGCGCAGAAGTACAAGCTGGGCTCGCTGGGCTTGAACGCGGTATGGGACGTCAGTGACCGTTTCAAGCTGAGTTTTGATGCACACAATTCAAAGAACGAGAGCCGGCCGAACGATCCGCTTACCGGCGGTGGCGCGCTCTATGTGAGTATCGCCGGTACCAACAACTGCACCACCGGTCCGCACTGCGGTGGTTCCTGGGTGCAGGAGCTGAACTTCAATAACGGGCTGCCGGTGGGCACCCAGGTGTGGTATCCGAGCACCGCCGACGCGCTGGCCAAGACCAATGGCGTGGTCAACCCGGGGTTCCAGGAGGGTGAGGTAGGTACCCAGGTATTGCGCGTGAACTCGCAGACCCAGGTCAGCGAGATCAAGCAGGGGCGGATTGACGGTGAGTGGAGCTTCGACCAGGGCCGCTTCCAGTTTGGCGTGGACAGCAACAAGTCCAGCACCCATCGCATCCAGGCGGCCGAAGCGTATTCCACGCTTGGCGACTGGGGCGTGGCCAATGTGGACAAGGACACCGCCGGTGGCCTGATGGACCTGATGCAGCAGGTCAACATCGCCGGCTTGTTTGATGATTACAACGTCAACAGCTGGTCGGCATGGCGTGGTAATGCCGGCACGCTCGCGCAGTGGGCGGCTTCGCAGTATGGCATCGGCCTGGGCGTGAGCCCGCAGCGGTCGGCTGACAACCTGGTGGAAGAAAAGACCAATGCCGCCTATTTCCAGGTGGAACTGGACGGCCAGCTGGGCAGCATGCGCACCAATACACGCCTCGGCGTGCGCTATGAAAAGACGGACGTGGTGTCGACCTCGGTCATCGCCATTCCCGAGTCCATCGAGTGGCAGGCAAACAATGACTTCCGTGTGGTGCTGTCCGACGAACAGCAGCCCTTCAGTGAGAAGGCGTCGTACAGCTACATCCTGCCCAACCTGGACTTCAGCATTGATTTCACCGATGAGCTGAAGGGCCGGGCATCGTTCGGCAAGAGCATTGCCCGGGCGCCCTACGGAAACCTCTACGCCGGCCCCGGCGCGCAGCAGCCGTTCGGTTCGGTGCTGATCGATCCGTCCTCGCGCGCCAGCGGCAACGCGCAGAACCCAAGCCTGAAGCCGCTGGAATCGGACAACCTGGATCTTGGCCTGGAGTGGTATTTCGCCGATGCCAGCTACGTGTCCTTGACGTTCTGGCACAAGTCGGTCGATAACTTCATCGGCAACACGGTGGTGCAGGAAAGTCTGTATGGCTTGACCGACCCCACCTCCGGCCCGGATGCACAGACCGCACTGGCGTTCCTGACCAGCGCCGCCTGTGTGGCACAGGTGGGTGCAGCCAACGCGGCGGCGTGCTCGGCCAACGACACCTCGCTGTTCACCGCACTTGCGCTGCTGCGCAACGATGCCGCCGGGCTGGGTGCATACAACGGCACCGATGCGCAGGTGCTTGCCACCGAGGCGGCGTACGACCTGCACGGTACCGCTGCCGATCCGTTGTACATGTTCAACGTAAACCGGCCGATCAACCAGAACCAGTCCAAGTTGCATGGCTGGGAGCTGGGCGGGCAGTACTTCTTCGGTGATACCGGTTTTGGCGTGCTGGCCAACTACACCGTGGTGCGGGGTGATGTCGGCTACAACAAGGGCGGCGACCCGAGCATCGACCAGTTCTCGCTTACCGGCCTGAGCGATACCGCCAATGCCATGCTGATGTATGAAAAGTATGGCTGGTCGGTGCGCCTGGCATGGAACTGGCGCGATGAGTACCTGATCCTGGCCAACCAGGGTTCCAGCCGCAATCCGTACTATGTCGAGCCGTATCACCAGTGGGACCTGAGCGTGAACTACGCGCTTGATGACCACTGGTCGTTCGGTCTGGAGGCCATCAACCTGACTGGCGAGGATGTACGCTGGAGCTCCCGCACCTCGCAGATGATCGTGAAGCTGGCCGACCAGAGCCCGCGCTACATGCTGGGCGTGCGTTACAAGTTCTGAGTGTGATCAGCGTCACCTGTTACCCCAGGTGACATCGGTCCCGCTGCCCACGGGCGGCGGGACCGTGCAAGCATCGCCGGTCGGGCCCGCGAGGGTCTGGCCGACAAACAGGCACCGGCTGCAGCGGCAAGCCGCCGGATCGCATTCCCCCTACTGGATAACGCATGGCCCGCTACGAACTGCTCAACAACATCGCACACCATGACCTGCGCGTTGTGCTGGGCTTCGGCGCCCAGTTCGGGGACGCCGTCGGGATGCTGCCAGCGTTCCCCAGCGAGTTCGGCGAGTTGCAACGCGAGTATCCGATTTTTCTCCGCAAGGACACCGCCGAGGGCAGCTGGCAGGCCGTTGCGCTTCTGGGCTTTGAGCAAGGCGAGAACCTGTTCCTGCAGGACGGCCGCTGGAACGCCGCCTATCTCCCGGGCGCAGCCGCCAAGGGGCCATTCCTGATCGGCTTCCAGGAACACTACAGCGGCGGAGAGCTGGCGCAGGAAGCGGTGATCCACGTCGACCTGGACCACCCCCGTGTCAATAAGCAGGACGGTGAGCCGGTGTTCCTGCCGCAGGGTGGCAACAGCCCCTATCTTGATCACATCATCAATGTGCTGCGTGGCATACATGATGGCAGCAGCTATGGCGCAGCGCTGTATGCAGCCCTGGATGCGGCCGGCCTGATCCAGGCCGTTACGTTGGATGTACAGCTCGATGAGCACAACCGGGTAGCAGTCAACGGTCTGTACGGCATCGACCGCGACCGGCTGGCGGCACTCGATGCCAGCCAGCTGCATGCGCTCAACCAGGCAGGCTACCTGGAGGCGGCCTTCCTGATGCTGGCATCGTTGCACAACATGCGCCGCCTGATTGCCGAAAAACAGCGCCGGCTGCGCGCAGCCGACGACGACTTCGTGGCTGCCAGGAACTGAGTCATGACGCAGCCCAGGCCAGTGCGCACGCTGCACGACCTCGCTCCGGGTGAACTGCCACTTGCCGCGTTGCTGGCTGATGGGGAGCCGGTGGTGCTCAAAGGCATCGCACGCGATTGGGCGCTGGTCCAGGAAGGCCTTGGGTCTTCCGCGCAGGCCATGGCCTATCTGCGCAGGTTCGATGCCGGTGTGCCGCTGCAGTATTCACATGTGCCGGCCGAGATGGGCGGGCGACCGTTCTACAACGAAGACTTCACCCAACTCAATTTTGAAGTCCGCCGCGGCCTGCTGACACAGGTGCTGGATGCGCTGGAGGATGCGCTGCACAGCGCTACGCCGGCCACGTATTACGTCGCCTCACTCTTGATCGAGCGCGCACTGCCCGGATTCGCCCAGGCCAATGACCTTGGCCTGTCCGGCCAGGGCATCGATGCGTCCGCCAGCATCTGGATCGGCAACCGCGTCACTGCATCCTGCCACTACGACAGCCCCGACAACCTGGCCTGCTGCGCGGTAGGCCGGCGCCATTTCACCTTGTTTGCGCCGGAACAGATCGACAACCTGTATCCGGGCCCGCTGGAGCCCACACCGGGTGGGCAGGTGGTCAGCGTTGTGGATTTTGACAACCCCGACTTCCAACGCCATCCGCGCTTCCGCACGGCGCTGGGCAGTGCGCAGAGCGCGGTGCTGGAACCTGGCGATGTCATCTTCATCCCCGGCATGTGGTGGCACCACGTATGCAGCCTGGAGCCGTTCAACGTGCTGGTGAACTACTGGTGGCGCAGCTCTCCGGCATATCTTTCTTCGCCGTTGGCGGCGTTGCAGCACGCGCTGTGGACGGTGCGCGATCTGCCGCCACGGGAGAAGCAGGCCTGGGCCAGGATCTTCGAGTACTACGTGTTTGGTCCAGCCGCGCAGGCCGGGGAGCATTTACCGGCACCTGCACGGGGCATGCTGGCGCCGTTTGACGAAACGCAGGCACGGCGTATGCGTGCGATGTTGCTGGGACGACTCAACCGTTAAGGGGAGCATTGCTTTGAACGTTGCACAGATAGCACAAGGGCGTATCCGCAAAGTCGTCATCGCGGGCGGCGGCACGGCGGGCTGGTTGGCCGGATGCGCATTGGCGCATCAGTTCCGTGACCAGCTGGAAATCACGCTTGTGGAGTCCGAACAGATCGGCACCGTGGGCGTCGGCGAATCGACCGTGCCACCGATCCGCACCTTCCATCGCTTTCTGCAGATCGACGAGCAGGAGTTCCTGCGTGAGGTCGCCGGCACCTTCAAGCTTTCCATTTCGTTCGAGAACTGGCATCGCCCGGGCGAGCGTTTCTTCCATCCCTTCGGCACGATCGGGCAGGGCACCTGGGCAACGCCATTCCATCACTTCTGGCTGGACAGCCTGCGTCGCGGCATGCCGTCGGACCTGGGCGACTATTGCGTGGAAACCCTCGCTTCGCGCGAGGATCGGTTCTCGCTTCATACCCAGCCACAGGCCAGCTACGCCTATCACTTCGACGCCGGTCTGTACGCGCGGTTCCTGCGCCGCAAGGCGGAAGGGCACGGTTTGCGCCGGGTCGAAGGAAAGATCCGCGAAGTCCGGCAGCACGCCGATGATGGTTCGGTACAGGCATTGGTGCTGGAGGATGGCCAGGTCATCGAAGGGGATCTGTTCCTGGACTGCACCGGTTTCCGCGGCCTGCTGACAGAACAGACCTTGCACACCGGCTACGAGGACTGGAACGAGTGGTTGCCCAGCGACCGCGCGGTTGCGGTGCAGACCGAGTCGGTGGGGCCGCCGGTGCCCTATACGCGCGCCATTGCGCACGAGGCCGGCTGGCGCTGGCATATCGCCCTGCAGCACCGGGTGGGCTGTGGGCTGGTGTTCTCCAGCCGCCACATGTCCGACGATGAAGCGCGCGCCAAACTGCTGCGCGACGTCGGTGCTCCGCCGCTGCGCGATCCATGGCTGGTGCCTTTCCGCAGCGGCCGGCGGCTGAAGGCATGGAACAAGAACGTGGTGGCGCTGGGGCTGGCCAGTGGCTTCATCGAGCCGTTGGAGTCAACCAGCATCCACTTGACCATCAGTGCCGTGGTGCGCTTGATCCAGCTGTTCCCGTTCGACGGTATCAGTCCGTCGCTGGTGGCCTTGTACAACGACGTAAGCCGGCAGGAGATGGAGCATGTACGTGACTTCATCATCCTGCACTACCACGCCACGCAGCGCGATGAGCCCATGTGGAAGGCCTGCAGGGAGATGCCGCTGCCCGAATCGTTGGCGATACGCCTGCGTGCATGGCGCGAACGTGCGCATGCCTGGCAGGATCCCGGCGAGCTGTTTCGCGTCGAGTCGTGGACCAGTGTCTTGTTGGGCCAGGGTATCCAGCCCGGCAGCCCGCATCCGCTAGCGCGCGCTCTTGGCGATGCCGATATGCGCACCTTGTTGGACGGGATACGCAAGCCGGCCCAGCACGCGGCTGCGCAGATGCCATCGCAGGCCGGTTTTATCGAACGCTACTGCAAGGCAGCCGGGGATGTCTGGCTGCCCAAGCCGGCCATGGCGTAGCGACAGGCACTTTCTGCAGCAAAAGGTTTTGCGTTGCAGCAGGCATTTTCTGCAAGAGCTGGTTAGAGTGCGACATCACACCGGGCGGCTTGTCGCTCGTGAAAAAGGGAGTAGGGCACCGCTCCTTTTTTTCAGAGTCATTGATGGTAGCGCTACCTTTTATTGAAAGGCGGAGGCGGGTTTGATGGATCTGGTGGCTGGAATCGATGCAGGTACCCAGAGTCTGAAGGTGGTGGTCTATGACCCTGCCGAACGCATCGTCGTTGCCAGCAGCAGCATGCCGTTGGCGCTGATCAGCGCGCCTGACGGCAGCCGTGAGCAATTGCCGGCCGATTGGGTGTCGGCGCTGCACGCCTGCTTCCGTGACCTTGATCCCTCGCTACGCGCGCGCATCGTCGCAGTGGCGGTATCGGGCCAGCAGCACGGTTTTGTCGCCGTCGATGCGCGGGGGCAGGTACTGGCACCGGCCAAGCTGTGGTGTGACACCAGCACCACGGCTGAGTGCGCGCAGATCATGGACGCGGTGGGCGGCGCCGCCAACTGCATTGCGCTGGCAGGCAACCCGATACTCAGTGGTTACACCGCGTCCAAGCTGCCCTGGACCAGGACGCATCGCGCGGATGTCTACGCGCAGCTGGCCACCATCCTGCTGCCGCACGACTATCTGAACTACGTGCTTACCGGGCAACGCTTCTGCGAGTACGGCGACGCCTCGGGCACCGGTTGGCTGGACGTGCGTACGCGCAGCTGGTGTGCCGATCTGCTGCGTGCCACCGATCCACAACGTGATCTTGCAGCCTGCCTGCCGCCGATTGCCGCGCCTGACGCGCTGTTCGATATTGATCCGGAAACCGCCACCGCGTTGGGGCTGTCGGCGGCTGTGAAGGTTGCCGTGGGCGGTGGCGACAACATAATGGCGGCCATCGGCACCGGCTGCGTCGAACCGGGCCGGCTGGCGATGAGTCTCGGCACCTCGGGGACCTTGTTTGCCTACTCGGATACCCCGGTGATTGACCCGGCCGGCGCCTGGGCGGCGTTCTGCTCATCCACCGGGGGGTGGTTGCCGTTGATCTGCACGATGAACTGCACCGTGGCGACGGAGCAGGTGGCAGCTGCCTTTGGCTTCAGTTCGCGCGATGGCGATGCCTACGTTCTGTCCACGCCGCCAGGTGCGGACGGGCTGGTGATGCTGCCTTTCCTCAATGGCGAGCGTACGCCCGACCTGCCCATGGCCAAGGGCGTGCTGGCGGGGCTGGACCGGAACAACCTGACCGCCGCGCACCTCTATCGGGCTGCAATGGAAGGCGCGACCTACAGCCTGAAGTACGGCTTTGACGCCTTCGTGCGCGCGGGCATGCACTTTGAACGGATCGTGCTCACCGGCGGCGGCAGCAACAGCGCGGCCTGGCGCCAGTTGGTGGCCGATGTGTTCGGGCTGCCGGTGGATGTCCCCGTTCAAGCCGAAGGTGCCGCCTTTGGTGCGGCCTTGCAGGCACTTTGGGCAGTGCGACGCTCCCAGGGCGATGACAGCAGCATCGCCGAGCTTGCCCGCGCGCATGTCCGCGTCGATCCGGTGCTGTCCACGCAGCCCGATGCCCAGCGCCACCAGGCCTATGCCGGTGCGTACAGCCGTTTCCTGCGCCATCTCGACACCATCACGCCGCTGCAGCGCGGCTGATGTCCTCTCCGCGACACCTCGCACAACAACAGGAACAAGCAGCATGAGCACGCAGCCTTTCATCGGTGCAAAGGAATACTTCCCGGGTATTGGCCGCATCCCGTTCGAGGGACGCGGTTCGGATAACCCGCTGGCGTTCAAGGTCTACGACGCCGGCAAGGTGATCGGCGGCAAGACGATGCAGGAGCATCTGCGCTTTGCCGTGTGCTATTGGCATACGTTCTGCAACGCCGGCCACGATCCGTTCGGGCCGGGCACCCGCCACTTTCCGTGGGAGGCCGGCGCGCCGATGGCAACGGCCGAGGCCAAGGTGGATGCGGCGTTCGAGTTCTTCACCAAACTGGGAGTGCCGTACTGGTGCTTCCATGATGTCGACCTGGCGCCGGATGCCGACGATATCGGCCAGTACGAGGCCAACCTCAAGCACATGGTGGCGCTGGCCAAGGCACGCCAGGAGGCCACCGGTATCAAGCTGCTGTGGGGCACGGCCAACCTGTTCTCGCACCCGCGCTACATGAATGGTGCGTCCACCAATCCTGATTTCGCCGTGGTCGCGCGTGCCGCCGTGCAGGTCAAGGCCGCGCTGGAGGCGACGGTCGAACTGGGCGGCGAACACTATGTGTTCTGGGGTGGCCGCGAAGGCTATGCGTCGCTGATGAACACCCAGATGAAGCGCGAGGTTGACCACTTTGCCCGCTTCCTGACGATGGCGCGCGACTACGGACGCAGCATCGGCTTGAAGGGCAATTTCCTGATCGAGCCCAAGCCGATGGAGCCGATGAAGCACCAGTACGACTTCGACAGTGCCACCGTCGCCGGGTTCCTGAAAGAGCACGGGCTGGACAAGGACTTCAAGCTCAACATCGAGGCCAACCACGCAACGCTGTCCGGCCATACCTTCGAGCACGACCTGCAGGTGGCCTCCGATCACGGCCTGCTTGGCAGCATCGATGCCAACCGCGGCAATGCCCAGAACGGCTGGGATACCGACCAGTTCCCCACCGATCTGTACGACACCGTGGGCGCGATGCTGGTGGTACTGCGCCAGGGCGGACTCGAGGGCGGGCTGAACTTCGATGCGAAGGTGCGGCGCGAATCCACCGACCTGGAAGACCTGTTCATTGCCCATATCGGCGGCATGGACGCCTTCGCCCGTGGCCTGGAAGTCGCACACGCGCTGCTGACCGACTCGCCGTGGGAGCAGTGGCGCAAGCAGCGCTATGCCAGCTTCGACAGCGGCGCCGGCCGCGATTTCGAAAACGGCGGGCTGAGTCTTTCGGAACTGGCTGGGTTGGCGGTGAAGCTCGGTGAGCCGGTGCAGACCAGCGGCAAGCAGGAACGCTACGAAAACCTGCTCAATCACTATCTGCTGCGCTGATCGCAGCGCAGCGGCAACAAGACAGACAACGGGGAAGGGCGATGATGCAGCAGGCATTGGGGGCGGGCGAGAACACCCGGCTGATCGTGTTGATCAGCGTGGTGGCGACGATTGGTGGCTTTCTGTTCGGCTTTGACAGCGGGGTCATCAATGGCACCCAGGATGGCCTGCACCAGACGTTTCGATCCGGCGAATGGATGCAGGGCTTCGAGATCGCCTCGATGCTGCTGGGCTGTGCGGTCGGGGCGTTCAGCGCCGGCCGCCTGTCCGACACGCTGGGGCGCCGCAATGTGCTGATCATCTCGGCATTGATGTTCCTGTTGTCGGCGCTGGGTGCGGGCGGCGCGCCTTCCTCGGCGTGGTTCATCGTGGCGCGTGTGGTGGGGGGCTTTGCGGTAGGGGCCGCCAGTGTGATTTCCCCGGCCTATATCGCGGAGGTGGCACCGGCGCGTTACCGCGGTCGTCTGGCCACGATCCAGCAGATCGCGATCATCAGCGGGCTCACCGCTGCGTTCCTGTCCAATTACCTGCTGGCGGCGACGGCCGGGGCATCCACCCAGCCGCTGTGGGGCGGACATGCCGCCTGGCGCTGGATGTTCTGGATGCAGGCCGTGCCTTCGCTGGTGTTCCTCGGCCTGCTGCTCACCATCCCTGAAAGCCCGCGCTACCTGGTGGTCAAGCGCCGCAAGGAGCAGGCACTGCAGGTATTGGCGCGGCTTTATGGCCAGGACCAGGCGCAAACCAAACTCGCCGAGATCGATGGCTCGTTGTCGGCAGATCATCACCGCCCGCGCTTGTCCGACCTGCGCAACGCGGCCACCGGGCGCATCCGCCCCATCGTGTGGGTGGGCATTGGCCTGGCCACCTTCCAGCAGTTGGTTGGCATCAACGTGGTGTTCTATTACGGCGCGGTGCTGTGGCAGGCGGTTGGGTTCTCCGAAAACGACGCCCTGTTGATCAATGTGCTGTCCGGCGCACTGAGCATTGGCGCCTGCCTGGTCACGGTGATGTTGATCGACCGCATCGGTCGCAAGCCGCTGTTGTGGGTGGGCTCCGCTGGCATGGCTGTGTCCTTGGCGCTGGTGGTGGCTGCATTTGCCAGTGGCACGCTCAGTGAGGGCCATCTGCAGTTGCCCGGTCATATGGGCACGCTGGCGCTGGTGGCAGCGAACGCCTACGTGGTGTTCTTCAACCTGTCCTGGGGGCCGGTGATGTGGGTGATGCTGGGGGAGATGTTCCCCAACCAGATCCGTGGCTCGGCGCTGGCGGTTGCCGGTGCCGCGCAGTGGACGGCCAATTTCGGCGTCACCGTCACTTTTCCCATCTTGCTGGCCGCCGCCGGTTTGGCGGCGACGTACAGCATCTATCTGCTTGCTGCGGTGATCTCGGTGTTCTTCGTGCTGCGCTATGTGCAGGAAACCAAGGGCAGGGAGCTGGAGCAGATGCAGGGATGAGTGGGATCCGCAGCCACCATTGCTTGGGCCGCGCCCGGCTGCGCTTGCGGGCAGGCCGGGCCACGCTGACCTTGCAGCAAGGGCGATGGCCCGGCGGCACGGAGAGCCGGCCGCTGCCGCGCCCTGATCGCTCAGCGCGAGGACGGTGGAGCGGCAGCCGAGGCGCGAATCACCAGGCGGTGCGCCACCACGTGGTCCATCAGCACCTTGGTGTCCTCGTTCCTGCGGCGGATGCTGCGCAACAGGATTTCGATGGCGGCATTGGCCATTGCGGTGATTGGCTGGTGGATGGTGGTCAGCTCCGGCCACACGGTTGTGGCCGCGGAGGTGTCATCGAAGCCAACGACCGAAAGATCGCGAGGCACCTCCATTCCACGCCGATGTGCCACCGACACAACCGCCGCCGCCATGTCGTCGTTGCTGGCGAAGATGGCCGTCGGTGGGCGCCGGTGGGAGAGCAGCTTCTCGGCGGCGCTGAGCCCCGAGCGGTAGGTGTAATCGCCTTGCAGCACCAGGCTGGGTTCGACCTTCAGCCCGGCCTCGTTGAGTGCGGTGACGAAACCCTCATAGCGGCGGCTACTGGCGCTGAGGTCCCGGCGCCCGCGGATGAATCCGATGCGGGTGTGCCCCTGCTGGATCAGGTAGGCGGCCATCTCCTTGCCGGCGTGGAAATCGTCGATGCGCACGCAGGAGATGTCATCGCTGAGGTGGCCCGAGGCGATGGCGACCACCGGGATGCCGGCCTTCACCAGCTCGGTAACCGCAATCTGCGATTCGCACAGTGGTGGCGGCAGGATCACCCCGTCGACGCGGCCGGCCAGTGCCCGCGCCGCCTTGCGCTCGGCGTCGGCATCCAGGTTGTCCCAGTACTCGACAGCCAACTGCAGCGCGGAGCTGGAAGCGGCCTGCAACAGGCCCACCAGAAGCTCACGCAGGTAGGCGCCGCTGGGGTTGGTGTAGATCAGTGCGATGCGCGTGTTCTGCGCGGCGGCCAGCGAACTGGCGGCCAGATTGGGGGTATAGCCGAGCTCGCGCACCGCTTGCAGGACCCGCTCACGGGTGATATCGCGCACCTTGCCCTGGTTGATCACCCGCGACACGGTCATCGGCGACACCCCGGCAAGCGCCGCCACATCGTCGATTGTGACGCCGCTGGCCTTGCGGCGGACCGATTTCTTCGGCTTTTCCAATACCTGTTCCCTTTCATTCACATGCCCCCCGCGCGTAGCGGCGAGGTTGGATGATGGATCACCCATTCCCGGGCTATAGCTTACAAAGGCGAATGTTAACGCCGTTGCTGCGCGCCGGCCGCTGGGCCCGGGCAGGCCTGGTTCTGGTGCTGCTGGCGTGCAGCGGCGGGGTACAGGCCGAGGACGGCTATGCGTTGTGGATGCGCTATGTGCCGCTGGCGGACGCAGCGGCCAGCAGCTACCGGGCGCGCTTGGGTACGGTCGCCATCGCAGAGCAGACACCTGCGCAACAGGCCGCGAGCGCGGAGCTGGCGCGCGGGCTCAGCGGGCTGCTTGGCAAGGCACCGCCGATGGCTGCCAGTGTGACGGCGACGACCGGCTTGGTCGTCGGCACGCCGCGTTCCTCGCCAGCGGTGGCGCGGCTGCGGCAAGCGCTTTCCGGCTTGGGCGATGAGGGCTATCTGATCCGGAGCGTCCAGATCGATGGGCGCAACGTGGTGATGGTGGCGGCGCAACAGGATATCGGCGCGCTGTACGGGGTTTTCCACCTGCTGCGCTTGCTGCAGACCGGGGCGTCGCTGGATGGCCTGGCCTTGCGCGAGGTTCCCCAGGTGCGGCTGCGCGTGCTCAATCACTGGGACAATCTGGACCGCTACGTAGAGCGGGGCTATGCAGGCAGCTCGCTCTGGGATTGGCAAACCCTGCCGGAATGGCGCGACCCGCGCTACACCGACTATGCGCGCGCGAACGCCTCGCTGGGCATCAATGGCACGGTTCTGAACAACGTCAATGCCAGCGCCATCAGTCTGACCCCGGTCTATCTGGAGAAGGCCGCGGCGCTGGCGGACCTGTTCCGTCCCTACGGCATCCGCGTCTACCTGAGTGCACGCTTCAGTGCACCGATCGAGTTGGGAGGCCTACCCACCGCCGATCCGCTGGACCCCGGGGTACAGGCCTGGTGGCGTGGCAAGGTCGCGCAGATCCACGCGTTGATCCCTGATTTTGGCGGCTTTCTGGTCAAGGCGAACTCCGAAGGCCAGCCCGGCCCGCAGGACTACGGTCGCTCGCATGCCGACGGGGCCAACCTGCTGGCAGATGCGCTTGCCCCGTATGACGGTGTGGTGATGTGGCGGGCCTTCGTCTACGCGCATGACGTACCGGACGACCGCGCCAAGCAGGCCTATAGCGAGTTTGCAGGCCTGGATGGGCAGTTTCGTCCCAACGTGATCGTGCAGGTCAAGAACGGTCCCATCGACTTCCAGCCCAGGGAGCCCTTCCATCCGCTGTTCGGGGCCATGCCGCGCACCCCGCTGATGCTGGAGTTGCAGATCACCAAGGAGTATCTCGGCTTTGCCACCCATCTGGTGTACCTGGGCAGCTTGTTTGAAGAGGTATTGCAGACCGATACGCGCGGGCGGGGCGATGGCCCGAACGTGGCAAGAGTGGTCAGCAGTGTGGCCGATGGTCATGCGCTGAGCGGCATGGCAGGGGTTGCCAACATCGGCACCGACCGCAATTGGAGCGGCTCGCATTTCGATCAGGCCAACTGGTATGCCTTCGGCCGTATGGCATGGAACCCGCAGCAAGGTGCGCGTGCCATTGCCACGGACTGGGCGGCGATGACCTTTTCGCCGGATCCTGCGGTGGTTGAGCCTGTTGTTGGAATGATGATGGGCTCGCGCGAGGCCGCGGTGAATTACATGAGCCCGTTGGGCCTGCATCACCTGATGGCGCGTGGTCACCACTATGGTCCCGGCCCCTGGGTCGATGGCGGCCCCAGGGCGGATTGGACGTCGGTCTACTACCACCGCGCCGACCATGCCGGGATCGGCTTCGACCGCACAACGCGCGGCAGCGATGCGGTGTCCCAGTACGCACCGGCGCTGGCGGCGCGCTACGGCGACCCTGCACGCGTGCCGGAGTCCTTGCTGTTGTGGTTCCATCATCTGCCGTGGGAACACCGCATGCGCTCGGGCCGTTCATTGTGGGAGGCGTTGGTCGGGCACTATTCGCAGGGCGTGCGTCAGGTGCAGGCCATGCAGGACAGCTGGGCCAGCCTGCACGACAGGATCGATCCGCAGCGCCACCAGCAGGTGAGCGCCTTCCTGCGCATCCAGCACGAGGAAGCGCAATGGTGGCGCGACGCCAGCGTGGCGTATTTCCAGTCCGTGAATGGCAGGCCGCTACCGGCAGGTGAAACGCCGCCACCGCATCCGCTTGCCTACTACCAGGCGTTGCAGTTTCCATTCGCCCCGGGGGATGGCCGATGAGCGCATGCCTGCGTCCGGTGCTCTTGGTGTGCTTGATGACTGTGTTGCTGTGGGCGTTACCGTGCTGGGCGCAGGAGGAGACTGGCGGGCTGCTGCATCCGCTGTTCCAGGATCACGCCGTACTGCAGCGCGACCAGCCCGTATCGGTCTGGGGCCAGGCGGCGGCCGGTGAGCGCGTGTCGGTGCGGTTTGCGGACCAGACCCGCACTACGCATGCCGACCCACAAGGACGCTGGCAGCTGCACCTGCGGGCGATGCCGGCAGGCGGTCCACATACGCTGGTGGTCCGCGCGGGGCAGCGACTGCAAAGTGTGCGCGACCTGCAGATGGGCGATGTGTGGTTGTGCGCGGGGCAGTCCAACATGGAGCTGCCTGTCTGGCGCACGCTCAACGCCAGCAGCGAGATTGCCGCGGCCACGCATCCTGCCATTCGCTTGTTCACCGTGCCGGCGGCGGCTGCGGTGACTCCCAGAACCAGCTTTCCGCAGGATGTTGCCTGGAAGCCAGCGTCGCCGGACACGGTGCGGGACTTCTCCGCTGCCTGTTTCTATTTCGCCCGCGAGCTGCAGAAGACAGTGAACGTGCCGATTGGCCTGATACAGGCCGCTTGGGGCGGGTCACGGATCGAAAGCTGGACCAGTGCCGGAGCGCTACGTACGCAACCGGGCATGGACTTCCCGCTGCAGGTGCTGGCGCTGTATGGCCGTGATCCTGAGAAGGCCGCCGCGCTATGGGGTGCGCATTGGCAGCAATGGTGGCGCTCACGTCAGGATGGGGTCGAAGCAGACATGCCGTGGCTGGCGTCGTTGCCCACTGCCGATTGGCAGACTGCGCCAACGCAGCTTGGTGCCTGGGAGCGCTGGGGAGATCCGGCACTGGCCGACTACAACGGCATGGTCTGGTACCGCACGCAGGTCAGCTTGAGCGCTGCGCAGGCGGCGCACGCAGCAAGCTTGGAACTGGCACCGGCCGATGAAACCGACATCACCTGGGTCAATGGCGTGGCGGTGGGCAGCCAGTACGGTGCTGGCGAACCGCGACGCTACCCACTTTCCCCGGGATTGCTGAAAGCCGGCATCAATACCGTGGTGGTGAATGTGCTGGATACCTACGGCGATGGTGGGCTGTCTGGCCCGGCCACGGCGCATGCATTGCGTTTCGACGACGGCAGCCGCGTGCCGCTGGATGCGGCCTGGCATTACCGTGTCGTCGGCAGCAGCCAGGCCCCGCCACTGGCCCCGTGGCATGCGGCCACCGGCTTGGCAACCTTGTACAACGGCATGATCGCGCCGCTGGGCGATTACGGTCTGCGCGGCATGGTCTGGTATCAGGGCGAGTCCAACACCGCTGATGGCAGGGCCTATGCCGCAAAGTTGCGCGGCCTGCGCGATGACTGGCGTTCGCAGTTTGGCCGGCAGCTGCCACTGCTGGTGGTGCAGCTGGCCGGTTACGGCCCGCCCCCGCAGGCACCAACGGAAAGCGATTGGGCGCAGCTGCGCGAGGCGCAGCGCCAGGTGGTGAAGGAGGATCCGCACGCCGGGCTGGTGGTAGCCATTGATATCGGCGATGCCTACGACATCCATCCGCCCAACAAGCAGGAACTGGGACGGCGCCTGGCGCGGGTCGCCCGCCGCGTTGTTTACGGAGCGCCCGGGCTGGCGACGTCCGGGCCAACGCCGGTGTCGGCGTCTTCCACCGCCGGCGGGCTGAAGGTCGTGTTCGACAACGTTGCCGGCCAGTTGCTCACCACCGGCGCCAACGGCCCCATCGGTTTCGAGCTGTGCGATGCCGATGCCAGGCATTGCCAATATGCCGAGGCGACGCTGGGCGCCGCCGATGTCGTGCTGCGCTGCCCGGCCGTCGGGTGCGGGGCAAGGGCCCGCTACTGCTGGGCCGATGGCCCGGTGTGCACGCTGCGCGACAGCAGTGGCGCGCCAGCGGGACCGTTCGAGATTTCCGTCACCGCTGGCGAGGTGCAACGATGAAGCGGTCGTCACTGTGGGGTCGCTTGCATCTGCACTGCGGCATCCTGTCCGATGCTGTACGCGCTGGTCTGCACAGCCACTTGCTTGTATCGGCATTGCTGCTGGCGGTGTCCACGGTGGCAAGCGGGCAGGGCGCTGCCCCGGCCGAACCGGTCTATTACGAATGGTTCGAATACAGCGGCCACGATGCAGCGTTTGAGCCCGCTTTGCCTGCCGGCTATTACCGCAACCCCATTCTCGCCGGCTTCCATGCCGACCCAAGCATCGTCAGTGCCAACGGCCGGTTCTATCTGGTGAATTCCAGTTTTACCTTCTATCCCGGCATTCCGGTGTTCGAGAGCGCCGACCTTGTGCACTGGAAGCAGATCGGCAACGTCATCGATCGCCCGACCCAGTTGGACTTCGATGGCCTCAGGGTTTCGCGCGGCATCTTCGCCGCCTCCATTGCCTGGCACGCAGGCACCTTCTACGTGGTGAGCACTGCGGTAGATAGCGGCGGCAATTTCATCGCCACGGCGCGCAACCCGGCCGGTCCCTGGTCCGACCCGCATTGGCTGAAGGGCATTGATGGCATCGATCCATCGCTGTTCTTCGACCACGATGGCCGCGTGTATCTGCTCAACAACGACGCGCCGCTCGGGCCCGCGCGCTACGAGGGCCATCGCGCGATCTGGATGCAGCAGATCGACCTGCGCGATTTCAAACCGGTAGGTCCGCGCAAGGTGTTGATCGACGGCGGGGTGGAACCTGCACAGAATCCGATCTGGATCGAAGGGCCGCATCTCTATCATCGCGACGGCTGGTACTACCTGTCCGATGCTGAAGGTGGCACCGGGCCGCAACACTCCCAGGTCGTGCTGCGCAGTCGCGATGTATGGGGGCCGTATGCAGCGTATCCGGGCAATCCCATACTGACCCAGCGCGGGCTGCCCGATGCGCGGCCGTTGCCGGTGACCAATGCCGGCCATGCGGATCTGGTTGAAGGCCCGGACGGCTCGTGGTGGGCAGTGTTCCTGGCCAGCCGCAACTATCAGCAGCGCCATTACAACACGGGCCGTGAGACCTATCTGCTGCCGGTCCAATGGCGGGACGGTTGGCCGCTGATTCTGCCGCCAGACCAGCCCATCCCCTATGCAGTGAAGGCACCTGGCTGGATGCAGGGCGAGGCAAGGCAGGGCACCTCCACCGGCAACTTCATCGATCGCGATGAGTTCGACGGGCCGACATTGGGCCGCGGATGGCTGCGCGTGCGGGTGCCGCGACAGGCGTGGGCGGATCTGGCGCAACGGCCCGGGGCACTGGCGCTGCATCCGCTGGCAGAGAACCTGGACACGCTGCGCAACCCCGCATTCCTTGGCCGCCGCCAGCAGCACCTGCGTTTCCAGGCGAGCACGGCGATGGGTCGTCCGGCAGCCGGGGTGGCGGCCGGCCTGGCGGCGTTCCAGAGCGAGGCATTCTGGTACTTCCTTGGTGTGCGCAGCCTCGGCGGCGAACGCGTCGCGGTGTTCCTGGAGGTCAATGACGGCACCGGGCAGCCGCGCACGCTGGTCAGCCGCGAGCTGGATGCGCGCTCCACGCTGCGTCTGCAGATTGCCGGCGACGAGGGGAATTACACGTTCGCGTTCGATAGCGGCGATGGCCAGGGCCTGCGAACCCTGGCCGAGGACGTGGACGGAACGGTACTGAGCACTGATCGTGCGGGCGGCTTTGTTGGCGCACTGCTGGGACCATTCGCGCGCGATGAGCGTGCCCTGAGGAGCAAATGATGACGTCGAAGCCACCTTTCTCCATTGGCCGGCGCGGCGGGCGCCTGTGCGCTGTGGCCTTGCGCGCCGCCATCTGCGTAATGCCCGTGCTATGCAGCGCCGAAGACCGCCCGTGGCTGGACACAGGCAGCAGCTTCGAGCGCCGGGCCGCCGCGCTGGTGGCGCGGATGACGCTGGAGGAAAAGGCTGCGCAGATGCAGAACGCCGCACCCGCGATCGAGCGCCTGGGAGTGCCTGCCTATGATTGGTGGAACGAAGGCCTGCACGGCGTTGCACGGGCAGGGCAGGCCACTGTCTTCCCGCAGGCCATCGGCCTGGCGGCCACCTTTGATGTCCCGTTGATGGAGCAGGTTGCGAGCACCATCAGTGACGAAGCGCGTGCCAAACATCATCAGTTTCTGCGCGAAGGCTCGCATGCCCGCTATCAGGGACTGACCTACTGGTCGCCCAACGTCAACATCTTCCGCGACCCGCGCTGGGGGCGTGGCCAGGAGACTTACGGCGAAGACCCCTACCTTACCAGCCGCATGGGCGTCGCCTTCGTGCGCGGTCTGCAGGGGGACGACCCGGTCTACCGCAAGCTGGATGCCACCGCCAAGCACCTTGCCGTGCATAGCGGGCCCGAGGCCGACCGCCATCACTTCGATGCCCGCCCCAGCAAGCGCGACCTGTACGACACCTACCTGCCAGCGTTCGAGGCCTTGGTAAAGGAGGGCGAGGTAGATGCGGTGATGGGAGCGTACAACCGCGTCTATGGTGAATCTGCCAGTGCCAGCCGGTTCCTGCTCCGCGACCTGTTGCGCCGTGACTGGGGTTTCAAGGGTTACGTGGTGTCCGATTGCTGGGCCATCGTGGATGTGTGGAAGCATCATCAGATCGTCGCCAGCCGCGAACAGGCCGCAGCACTGGCGGTCAGGAACGGTACCGAGCTGGAGTGTGGCCAGGAATACGCCACGCTGCCCGAGGCAGTACGCCAGGGGCTGATCAGCGAGGCGGAGATCGATGATGCGGTCACCCGCTTGTTCACCGCGCGGATGCGCCTGGGCATGTTTGATCCGCCCGAACGCGTGCGTTGGGCGCAGATTCCTGCCTCCGTCAACCAGGCGCCGGCACATGATGCGCTGGCGTTGAAGGCCGCGCAGGCGTCGCTGGTGCTGCTGAAGAACGACGGGATCCTGCCGTTGTCGCGCGGGCTCAAACGCATTGCGGTGGTGGGCCCGACCGCCGACGACACCATGGCCTTGCTTGGCAATTATTTTGGTACCCCGGCCGCACCGGTAACGGTACTGCAGGGCATACGCGATGCCGCCCCGGGTATCGAGGTGCGCTATGCGCGCGGGGTGGACCTGGTGGAGGGGCGCGATGATCCTGCCGCCACGCCGCTGATCGAGGCCGCCTACCTGCGGCCCTCTGCCAACGCGCCGGAGCGCGGCCTGCGTGGCGAGTACTTCCGCACGCCGGACCTGTCCGGCACGCCGGCGTTGGTGCGCACCGATGCCCAGATCGGCTTCAGTTGGGAGCGCGGATCGCCCACCGACAACCTGCTGGCCCGGGGCGAAGCGGCGCCCGGGCAGGGCATCCCCAACGATGGCTTCAGCATCCGCTGGAGCGGCCAGCTGCTGCCGCCGGTATCGGGACGTTACCGCATCGAAGCCGCGGCCGACGATGGCTTCCGTCTCTACGTGGATGGCAAGCAGGTGCTGGATCATTGGCGCAACAGCGACCGCCTGCGGGGCGATGGGGTGGAGCTGGAGCTGCAGGCCGGTCGTGCCTATGACCTCAAGCTCGAGTACTACGATGCAGAGCGCGATGCCGGGGTACGACTGGGGTGGCGCATGCCAGGGGCGAAGCCGCCGTTCGAGGAAGCCCTGGATGCCGCGCGCAATGCCGATGTGGTGGTGTTTGTCGGCGGCCTGACCGGTGATGTGGAAGGCGAGGAGATGACGGTCAACTATCCCGGCTTCGCCGGCGGCGACCGCACCGACCTGCGCTTGCCGGCACCGCAGCGCGTCCTGCTGGAGGCCTTGCAGCAAACCGGCAAGCCGGTGGTGATGGTGCTCACCGGTGGATCGGCACTGGCCGTGGATTGGGCCCAGCAGTACCTGCCAGCCATCCTCATGAGCTGGTACCCGGGCCAGCGCGGCGGCACCGCGGTGGGCCAGGCCTTGTTTGGCGACATCAATCCGGCCGGGCGCTTGCCGGTGACGTTCTACAAGGCGGATCAGGCCATGCCGGCGTTCGATGACTACACGATGGAAGGCCGCACCTATCGCTACTTCCGTGGCACGCCGCTGTATCCGTTTGGTCACGGCCTGTCGTATACCCGCTTTGATTACCGCAATCTGCGCCACAAACGCCGCATCGCGGCGGACGGCCACCTGCGGGTCTCGGTGGATGTGGCCAACACCGGCCAGCGCGCCGGCGATGAGGTGGTGCAGCTGTATCTGCGACCACTGCAGGGCAGCACGGGCGACGCCCTGCAGGAGCTACGCGGTTTCCAGCGTGTCCACCTGGGCCCGGGTGAGAAGCGCACCCTGGTGTTTGACCTGCAGGCGGCGCAAGCACTCCGCCGATACGACGAGGCAAGTCAGGGCTATGCGGTGCCGGCAGGGCAGTACGAAGTACGGCTGGGCGGCTCCAGCGCCGATGCGCGAGTGGTAGGGCGCTTTGATGTAAAGGCGCGGCGTGACTGAGCTGCGCCATCGCCGTGCGCGGCATTCAACTCAAATCTCACTTCCAGGACAAGTGCTGCATGCAAAGCTCTGAACACATCCTGTCGGTCCGGGAGAAACTGGGCTACAGCCTGGGCGACCTGGCGGCGAACCTGATCTTCCAGACGCTGATCACCTATCTGGCGTTCTTCTATACCGATGTGTACCGGCTGCCGCCGGCAACCGCGGCGACCATCATCTTCGTGATCGGCCTGCTTGGGGCGTTTGTATTCACGCCGCTGGTTGGCATCGTGGCCGACCGTACCACCAGCCGCTGGGGGCGGTTCCGGCCCTGGCTGCTGTGGACGGCGGTACCGTTCGGCGTGCTGTCGCTGCTTGCCTTCAGCACCCCGGACCTGGGGCCGCGCGGCAAGGTGATCTATGCCCTGGGCACGTATGGCCTGCTGATGCTTGTATACGCGGCAAACAACCTGCCGTATTCCGCACTCAGTGGCGTGTTGACCGGCAGCATGGCCCAGCGCAACAGCCTGTCGGCCTACCGGTTCGTGGCGGTGATGATCGCGCAGTTCATCATCCAGGTGCTGCTGATGCCGCTGGTATTGATCCTGGGCGAGGGTGATCGGGTGCAGGGCTTCGAGCGGGTGATGACGATCTTCGCGGTGGTTGGCACCCTGTTTTTCCTCATCACCTTCGCCACCACGCGCGAGCGCATCGTGCCGACCCGCGAGCAGACCGGCGGTGTGCTGCAGGATCTGTCGGACCTGCTGCGCAATCGCCCCTGGCAGGTGATGTTGGCACTGACAGTGCTGGTATTCATAAATTTGGCGCTGAAGGGCGGCACCTACATCTATTACTTCCAGTACTACATGAGCGCGCCGGCGCTGGCGGGGTTCCTGGATACCTCTGGCTTCAATGGCTTTATCCATGCGTTGAATGGCGCCCTCGCCGGGATGGGACTGGCCGGGTTCAGCTGGCCGGAAGATCCGGCGACCTCGGCGTTCAGCCTGTTCAATGCCTGCGGCATCGTCTGCATGATCCTGGGCATCGGCGTCTCGCGCCGCCTGGCCGACCGCTTTGGCAAACGTGATGTTTTCGGGGTGGCGCTGTTTGTATCCACCCTGTTCCTGCTGGTGTTCTACCTGTTCCCCCCAACGGCTGTGGCCCTGGCATTTGTCACCTTCATGCTGCACGGCTTCTGCTACGGCATCACCATCCCGTTGCTGTGGGCGATGACAGCCGATGTCGCTGACTATTCGGAGTGGAAGAACAACCGCCGCGCTACCGCCATCATTTTCTCGGCGATGTTGTGTGGGCTGAAGATAGGCCTGAGCGTTGGCGGGGCGATGGTGGCCGGCATTCTCGCGCACTACGGCTACCAGGCGGGCGCGGCCCAGCAGTCTGACGCCGTGGTCAACGGCATCAGGCTGACCGTGAGCATCTATTGCGCCATACCGTTCCTCATCGCGGTAGCGCTGCTGTTTGTCTACGAAATCGACCGCCGCGCCGAAGCGCGCATAGAACACGAACTCCAGCTGCGACGCCGCGCGATGGGCGCGGCTTGATCCCGGGACCTTGACCATGAACGACACCGCTTCCGATCCAACGCCCAGCCAGACAGAGCTGGAATGGTTCACCGCTCACGCCATTTCCAAACCGCTGGTGACCCATATCTACACCGCCGATCCTTCGGCGCATGTGTTCGACGGGCGCATCTACATCTATCCCTCGCATGACATCGACGGCGGCAATGCGTTCGATGATGAAGGCGGCCATTTCGGCATGCAGGACTACCACGTACTGCGCATGGAAAGCCCCGGCGGGGAGGCCACCGACTGCGGCATGGTGCTGCATGTACGCGATGTGCCATGGGCGACGCAGCAGATGTGGGCGCCGGATGCCGCACGGCGGGATGGGCGCTACTACCTGTACTTCCCTGCCAAAGACGCGAGCGGCCTGTTTCGTCTTGGTGTAGCGGTAGCCGACGGACCGGAAGGTCCGTTCACGGCAGCGCCCGAGCCAATGGAGGGGACGTATTCCATCGACCCGGCGGTCTATGCCGATGACGACGGCAGTCACTACCTGTATTTCGGCGGCATATGGGGCGGGCAGCTGCAGAAGTACCGTGATAATCGGTATGCCGCCGAACACGAAGAGCCGCTGGGCGACGCGCCAGCACTGGGCCCACGCGTGGCTCGCCTGGATAGCGCAATGACCCGGCTTGCCGAGCCTACGCGGGAAGTGCTGATCCTGGACGAAGACGGGGAGCCACTGCGGGCCGACGACCACGCCCGCCGCTTTTTCGAAGGGCCGTGGCTGCACAAGTACAAGGGGCGGTATTACCTGTCTTACTCGACCGGCAATACGCATCTTCTGTGCTACGCGGTGGGCGATAGCCCGTATGGTCCGTTCACCTACGCCGGTGTGATCCTCAAGCCGGTGGTGGGGTGGACCACGCATCACTCCATCTGCGAGTTCGACGGCCGGTGGTATCTGTTCTATCACGATGCCTTGCAGTCCGGCGGCGTCACCCACCTGCGCTCGGTCAAATGCACGCCATTGCAGATGGACGCAGACGGCCGAATCAAGACCATCGACCCGTATGGTGGCTGACCGGCCGCAGCCCATCGACGACGCGCAGGCGCCTATTCCAACAGGTCAACTGCACTGGCTGCGCGCGGGCAAGCTGGCGCTCGCCATCGCGCCCGAGGCGGGAGGGCGCATTGCCCAATTGCGCTTTGACGGCGTGGATTGGCTGGTGGCCGACCGCGATGCCGACGCGGCGTGCATCGGCTGGGGATGCTATCCGATGGTTCCCTGGGCCGGACGCGTGCGTGGCGGAACGTTCAGATTCGATGGCAGGGCATACACACTGCCCTTGAACTTTGGTGCCCACGCCATCCACGGCGTTGGCTTCTCGCGCGCATGGCGTGTTGAAAGTTTGGAGGCGGCTGCCATTGGCCTGGCATTGACGCTGCCGCAGGATGCGTACTGGCCTTTCGGCGGCAGGGCGAGCCAAACCATTCGTGTGCAGGACAATCGCCTGCACCTGCAATTGGCGGTGCAGGCGGGCGCACGGGCAATGCCTGCGGTGCTGGGTTGGCACCCGTGGTTCCGCAAGCCCGATCGCATGCTGTTTTCCCCTGAGGCGATGTACCAGCGTGATGCCGACGGGATAGCTACATTGCCCCTGATCAAGGCCACGCCAGGCCCCTGGGACGACTGCTTCGTCGCCAGCGGTGCGATAACGCTGGAGCGTGCAGGCCAACGCTTGAGCCTGCGCTCCGATGCCGATCACTGGGTGATCTACGATGGCGCCACCCACGCCACTTGCGTGGAGCCCCAGACCGGCCCACCGGATGCTTTCACGCTTGCACCGTATCGGCTTGCGCCGGGCGAGCGTTTGAGTCTTGCATTCGAACTGAGTTGGGATTGGGCCGAGCAGCAGCGCGTAGAGAGGGACGTCGGCTGAGGCATCAGAGTGGCGGCCGAGGGCCGACCTCGCCGCGGTGCGCTCGTAATCGCCAGCGCCCTGGACTGCGGCGGCGGCGGCGGCGGGTCGCAGCAATCGCAGTGGTCGCGACGAGCGCGTTGCTGGATATTACACCGGCGGCCGGAGCTGACTATGATCCTTTCGGTATCCAGCCAGTGAAGGCGAGGGGGAGTCGGTGCAGGAGCTTGTACTCAAATTGGCGGAAAGCTTTGGCTATGGGGTGATGGGCCAGATTGCAGTTGTCCTGTCCGTGTTGCTTTTTCTGTTGTTCAAAGGCCTTTATTCGCTGAACCTTGACCGTGCCAAAGCACGGCAGGAATTTCTTCAGCTTTGGGATTTCGAGCGCGCCAAGCGAGACCCGCTTTGGTGCGAGGTGTTGGTTCGACACTATTGCCGCCAGTTCCTGCCAGCCAAGCTTGTGGTCAATGTGGCCTCGAGGTCGCAGGCAGCCGATACCTTGTGGGCCTTGAGCTATTCGGTGCGGCTTTACCGCCTGGATGATGGCCTTCTGCACTGGAGGAACAAGCGACATGCGAATCCTCTGTACGTGGCATTTGCGGTGATCCTGGGTTCTGGGCTTTATTTCGTATTGGCGATGTTTTCGCTAGCGCTGCTGCTTGCGAGCGTCCGAAGCTTTGGCGCGACTTCAGGCTATCTGATTGTTTTGATGGCACTCTCGGGATTGTTGCTTGGCGTAGCTGCTATCAAGTCACTGAATCACGCTTTCGACCTCGGCGGGGCGCACCAGAATTTCCTCAAGATCCAGAGAATGCAACCGTGGCTGGTTCCTCAGCCAATGAAGGATTGGAAAGACGTATTCGGGAGCGGGCTCTTCGGCAGCATTGGGAAGCGCAGTACATCGCGAAGATCGACGTCGCCAAAGCAGCGGAGTAAGTGAGCTTCTTGCGTGACGCGTCACGTTATTATGGTTTCGCCCGCTATCTGCGCTTCTTTGGCGATGGGGCTTTCGTTGATAAGGGATGTTTATCGAGGGTAGGGAAGGGTGGCTGCCGACCCGAAGCGGGCATGCCCCCTCGCTGGGTTAGTCAGGAATACGCGCGATCACCTTGATCTCGAAATCGAACCCCGCGAGCCAGTTGACGCCAATTGCCGTCCAGTTCGGATAGGGCGCGGTCGAGAAGACTTCGCTTTTGATCTTCATGATCGTGTCGAACTGATGCTCGGGATCGGTATGGAAGGACGTCAAGTCGACGATGTCGTCCAGCCCGCATCCACCTGCTTTCAGGGTGGCCTTGAGATTGGCGAACGCCAGGCGGACCTGCGCTTCAAAGTCCGGTTCGGGCGAGCCGTCGCTGCGGCTGCCGACCTGGCCGGATACGAACAGCAGGTCTCCTGAGCGAATCGCGGCGGAATAGGCGTGCGCGGCATAGAGGTCATGCCGATCGGCGGGGAAAACGGCGTTGCGGGGGGGCATATGGATGCTCCTGTCGTGGGTGGGGTCATGCTGTCCCGCGCACGGCGGCAGGCAGCTTGCGATGCCGTGGCTCGGGACACGCCGATCACTCTAGGCAGCGATCCGAGGGGGATAAACACACCTGCTGCGGTATCACTGTTTGTAAAATCCAAACAATCCCACCCATCTCTGGAGCCCACATGGACCGTATCGATGCGATGCAGGCTTTTGCCCGCGTGGTGGAAACCGGCAGCTTCACCAAGGCCGCCGAGACGCTGCAGTCCAGTAAAACCCGCGTCACCCAGCTGGTCCAGCAACTGGAAACGCACCTGCGGGTGAAGCTGCTCCATCGCACCACCCGCAAAGTCAACGTCACCGCCGATGGCGCCGCCTACTACGAGCGCGTCGTACGCTTGCTGGCTGACCTGGACGACGCCGAAACCAGCCTGTCGGCCGCCTCCGCGTCGCCGCGTGGCCGGCTGCGCGTGGACGTGCCTGCGCCGCTGGCCAGTCTGGTTCTGGTGCCCGCGCTGCCCGATTTCAATGCGCGCTATCCCGACATCCAGCTCGATCTCGGCGCCAGTGATCGCAAGGTGGACCTGATCGACGAGAACGTGGACTGCGTGGTGCGAGGTGGCGAACTCACCGATTTATCTTTGCGCGCACGCCACGTCGCCGACCTTCCGCTGGGTGTCTACGCCGCGCCCGCCTATTTGGCGCGCACCGGGATGCCGGCGCATCCACTGGCACTGGAAGATGCTGGGCACCGTATCGTCGGCTACCGCAATTCGCGGACCGGCAGCCCCCTGATGTCGCCGCTGCGCCGCGGTGATGAGGAACTGCTCGTGCAGGGCCGACATGTGCTGTCGGTGGATGACGGCAATGCCTATCTGGCGGCCGGCATCGCTGGTCTCGGCGCGCTGTGGTTACCGCAGTACATGGCACGCCAACCACTGGCGCGCGGCGAGTTGGTACCGTTGTTTGAGGACTGGCAGCTCGATCCCATGCCGATGTACGTGGCCTTCCCGCCCAGCCGGCATGTAAGCGCCAAGCTACGCGTGTTCATCGACTGGATCGTGGAACTGATGGCACAGCACGCGCCGGCCATCCAGCCACCGCGATGATCCGCCTCCTGTCGCGAAACATCGGCGCGGATGGGGTTCGTGGGCCAATCGCAACATGCCCGCTTCTGGCCGTAGGGCGTCGTGCGACCCAGAACAGTCGTTCGATGTCTACGGAAGATTGGAGGGTGTGGTCTGCCGATAGGCATCCGCTTCTAGCCAAAATTCTTTGATTATGCATTTTGAGGCGACTGAGCTTTCCCGGCGACCAAACGTCGAATAGCGCATTGGAATTATTAACCGGCAAATTTTTAAGCTAATCCCCCGCGACCTGCCAGAATGCCGAAACGACTTCTTTCCTGAAGGCGTCGAGATCCTGGGCGAGCTTGTCCCGTGGCAGGAAGGCGACCATTAGCGAAGCGAATGCTACGACCAGTGCGAGAACTGTCAGCCATTCCATACGGCGTTGGGCTTTGATGCTCTCGCGGACGCTGAGGACTGCAGATACTTGCTCGAAATGCTCACGAATCGAAACCTCCTCCTCTGTTAGCCGATTCGCCAGATAATTGACTCCGCCTCGAATTTCCTCAGTCAATTCTCGCGGCTTGTCCCCGTCCCTCCAGCCTGGTGTGGTGAATGATGGGCAATCGTGATTGTACCAACCAGCATCTTTGGACTTCCGAGCAAGCTCCCTTGCGATTGCAGGTGACCCCAGTGTTCGATCGAAGAATTGACTGATTTCGTGCAGCGAACGCTTGACGCTACGTCGACCTGATCGTGCTTTCTTTAGATTCTCTCGCGTGACGTTGATGTCGCGCGATTGCTCCTTCAGATATTCGAGCGTCGATGCATGGATGAGAAATCCGCGAAGTTTCTCGTGGCACACATAGCGAAAGGCATTCATGGTCTTACCCCCGTAGAATTCCATCTTCTCCTCGGGGTAGGCCGCGACATCTAAGGCAGTCAGGATATGCAACCCCTTCCTCTTCCTCCGTGAATCGGCTCATCGAGAGCTGAAGCCCAGGCATATCCTTGTAGGCCCATGTTTCATGCCGAGAAACGTTGGCCAATGCCCAGCGCCACCCAAGAAATCCGTTGCGTGGCGAATGCTCTGGTTCATGGAAAATTGGGCCGTTCTGGGACGTCAGCAATTCCATTGTTGGAAACTTTTCGGGGCGATTCAGTCCACTGAAGAACCCCGGAATGTGTTGGCCGAACCAGTGCCCGACCATGCGGCGAAGGTCTCTCCGGGCTACCTCGATGGCTTCCCGCTTCTGGTTCTCCGGGCCTATTGATTCGATTGATCGGCGAGACCGAAAACTGCGCCGACGGTAGGTTATGCGATCCCGGTTGAGCTCCGACGCATAGCGAGGAGCCAAGGACTCACCCAACTCGAATCCCATGAGCATCGCAGTGAGGGACGAGGTGATCTGATGGACACTAACCGTCAACGATTCCACACCCGGCGGCAGCGTTGCGAAGTTGTGGATCAATGGTGCGTTGCCACGTCGCTCTTTTCCTAGCACCGGCCCCACGTTCAACCAGGCCTCTGCGCCAATGGAACGTCTCTCGCGGACCCACCTCAGCACGCTGTCCTTCTCGTTCCAGGCAGCCACGCCTTTCCAGCCAAGCTTCTCCAGTCCGCTATACAGGCCTTCTACTTCCGCCGCCCCATAGAGTTCGACGCCCCAGATCATGTTTACCCGGAGTTCCAACTCGAGTGGCACGCGGATGCGTTCGTTCTCCTTCCGGTCGTGCTCGCGCTCGTACTCACGATCCATCCGATATGGACCGGGGATCAGATTGGGCAGGAGCCAGTGGGCTTGCCAGTGCAGTTTTCGCAACCACTTCCGCTGGGGTGACTCCTTGGATGGGAGAGGCTCCGGCGGGTTATCCGTAGGGTCGTTCTTGGACAGGAGATTAGGTTGTTCGGATTCTGTCGGGGTGGCCATATTCGACGGACTAGCTCGGGCGAAAGGGGACTAACTACCTTGACACGATGCCCTATCAGTATCCGAGACGGCCCTGGAGCAGGCAAGCCGGGCCTATTGAGCTATGGCCCGCCAACTGCACCGTAGCCATCATCTCCCGGAACCGTGCATCAATGGCAGGAATTGGCGATTGGACCTGACGGCGTCTGCAACGAATCTGAAAAGATCTAAAGAGAGACCCTATGGCGGCGGCCCGCCGATGTTCAGAGTTCCGCGCTAAGCCCGTTGAACAGTTAGGCCACGAAGGACCGCTTTTGGCCGTAGGGCGCCGTGCGACCCAAAGCGGACGGTCTAGCAGCATAGAAACTTCGTACTTGTGTCTTAACACTTTGGGAGGGGCAAGACGCCCCAAGCGCTCAGAACTCATACTTCTCCTTGCGCTGGATGAAGGCATCACGCCCGCCTTCTAAAATGATGGCTACTTGATCGCGAATTACAGACACATCGATCGATCCTTGAGCGTCCTGGCCGAGTTTGCCTTGGCCTTCCGCTGCTGTGAATACGCCAATCCACTCGGCATCGCCAAACACTGGAATATTTGCGTTGTGTGTCGCGAACAAGAACTGACGGCTAGTTTTTGCCTCCCTCAATTCGGCGACTATCCGGTCTGCAATGAAGGCGTTATCTAGGTTGTCTTCGGGCTGATCCATCAGAAGGGGGTCGACGTTCTCAAGAAGCAGCATGTGCAGGATTGCCGTGCACTGCTGGCCCGTAGAGAGCTTGCTGAGCGGCCGGAACACCGGATCGACTTGGCCGTGCGCGACATTCAAGTTGATGTCCACACGATGCTCCAGTTCCAAGGCCTCCAACTCCATGAGTTGAGACGATTGGAGCTTGGTGAGTGCGTCGGCTACCATCTGCGTGACGTTCCAAGCGCGTTGCACGTCGGCAGACCCATTCTGTATCGACTGGGCCAGCGACAGCGGGCTGATTGTCTCAGCCTCCTCAATGAACGCTAAGCGCTTCTCGCCGACACCTTCTAGCTTGCAACCCAATAGAAAGTTCATCAGGGGCGTGCGGTCAGCCCCCGGCACAATCTCCACGTTGAGCTTGCCCTCAAGTCGCTTGTTTAGCTTCTTTGCGGCCTTCTGTAACGCCTGGATGCGTTGCCCACGCAGATCGGACAGCTCGGCCAACAGGTTGCGCCGTTCCTGACGCAAAGTGTCGCTTACTGATTCGTGGGCAGCGGCCTGCGATTTCATGGGCTTGATACGCTCGATCTCCCCCAACAACTTCTGATATGCGACACCAACCTCTTGCCCGCTCTTTCCAGCAGTGGCGGGCAATGTCCGTAGTGCTTTCTCCAACTCAGCATCGTGTGCCTGAAGTCCCTGCTGCCATGCGGCATGCTGGGTGTTGAACTGCTCTGCCTTACCATCAAGCAAGGCCTGCATGGCGGTCAGATGACGATACCAACTCGCGAGCTGCACCCTGAAAGGCCAAGCCCTCAGCGGATAAGCGCACATGGCGTGGCGTGCGTTCCAGCAGCCGACGCCCGAGTTGATCTTCCAGGCGCCGCAATTTGAGACTTACTGCGGACTGCGTGGTCCCCAGCACATTAGCTGCCTGGGTGAAGCTTTTTAAGTCTGCCGCGAGCAGGAATGCCCTGACAGCATCCACATCAATGGCCTTCATCTTGGAAGATTCGATTTCGAAATGACAGATATATTTGTAGATGCATTTTTCGAATCATTCAAGCGCCTTAGGATGGGCAGGCAAGACGCCAACCATAAGGAATACCATTGTGAGCAAAATGACCTGCGCGCTTGTCGCAGTGCTGGCAGGGTTCGCTGCGCGAGATGTGCAAGCAGCTACGCGTGTATTTCCACTTCAAGGCGTCTGGACTTTGGTTGCCGCCGATAAAGTTTTACAGACGGGAGAGACAACGCGGGACTATGGCGAAAGACCCAAGGGCAGACTCATCGTCGATGCCACGGGGCGGTACTCGTTGCAGATCTTCAAATCCGAGCGCGTGCGTTTCGCCAGTGAAAACAAATCCGATGGCAGCGCCGACGAAATGAGGTCTGCAGTCATGGGCAGCAGTACCCACTACGGCACTATGACAATCGACGACCGGGCCGGGATATTGGTGTTTTCGATCGAAGGCTCGTCATTTCCCAATTGGGAAGGGACGATTCAGAGACGTCAGTACACCCTGGATGGCAGTGAGCTGCGTTACAAAGTTCCGCCCCGACAGGATGGGAGCATTCCAATTTCTGTCTGGCACAGGGTCGAGTAATCCGAATCGCTCAGTAGCTCACCGGCCAAACGGCCTGCTTCGCGTCGCATGCATCCCTACAGTCGGTTGAGGTTGTTCGGAGCCTACTGACCCCAAGGCGAATCACAGCGCCTAAGTTTCATTAACCGCCCATCAGGTCACCGAGTGGCGGTAACTAGGAATTGTGCCGGACGAGAGTTCGGCTGTGCACTTGAACCCAGAGTGGGAAACATCAGAGGAGTGACTGAATAATGGCTACGATCTACAGTGAGCAAACGCTGGACGTGCCGGCGGAAGTGGCTTGGGATGCGCTGCGTCGGGTGGGCCAGGCACATGAGCTGTTTGCGCCTGTGCTGGTTGATGGGCAACTGGACGGAGATGTTCGGCAATTGCAGTTCAGCAATGGGATGACGGTCCGCGAGCGGATCATCTGCATTGATGAGCGCCGTCGTCGCGTTGCATACACGGTGTTGAATGAGATGTTCGAGCATCACTCCGCGTCGATGCAGATTGTTACAGAGGGCTCAACAACGTGTCGCGTTGTGTGGATCAGTGACTTCCTGCCGGATGCGATAGAGGAGGCAATTTCACCGTTGGTCTCGGAAGGGACCAGAGCGTTTGTGGCCAATATTACCCGCGCGAACGCGCAGGGGTTTTCACACAACCTCTGTTGCGAGTAGATCTCGGTGGGTTGGGAACAGCAGCTTTTGGCCGGAAGTGGACATCGACGGGGCAGGGGATTAGGAAGATTTATCGGGGGTATGAAGTGGACAAGTTCATGCGGTGAGTCTTCATGGGAATCCACCGCGATACAGCTATCACTGGTTCTCATCCAACCGCATTAGATCCCGAATCTCTGGAAAGTTAGTGACTTCACTTTTCGCCAAGTAAGCGCCTGTTGCGTAGTCGATGAGGCCATTCAACCGTGTGGGAGCCGCATCGCATCGCATGGCGATGGCCGAGACGTGGCGATGCTCATCGAACGTCTTGGCCATCAGATTGAAAAGAACATCCGACTCGCTAAAGATCGAGGGATCGTCGATCCCCTCCCACTCGAATACCAATACCGCGCCGCGCTTCCCGCTGCATTGGCCCGCAGCCTTGCTGAACTTCTTTTCCCATAGATACTCCACTAGCTCTATGCCGTTGCGACGCGGCCCGATCATCTGCAGGTCGATCGGGTCGACAGCAACCTGGCCGACCGCTCTTGCTTGGGAATACAGGCGAGCGTTGTCGTGATGGCGATTCTTCAGCATGGCTTGCCATTCTGTCACGTTGGTCCCATCTCCTTCGGCAGGAATCAGCTCTCCCTCAAGGCGCAGCCCTCCAGGCAAAACGACGTTCACGTCGCCGGGACCGCCGATGCCAGCCAAGCTCGCGGCCCAGGCCTCGGCATTGTCCAATGAAGTTCTTTGGAAGTCCTCGGGCACATGAAGCAGCAAGCTGCCCCGTAAATGAATCCTCGCTACGCGGCCGATGATCCGATGTGCAAGTCGATCGGCCTCTGCAAGCCTCAGGAGCTCGAAGATCGAGTGGGACTGTCGCTTGCACTCCACTTCGCACTCGAGCCCGGCTATGCGTGCAATGAACTCCGGGCCACTCTGATTGACGGGAAGCCAAGCGATCTCCGCATCGTAGGCACGAGCAAAGTGCGATGCCGTCTTCCATTCCAGGAGTAATGGCTTTAACTGACCGTTGAGGTCGATCAGTTTCTCGCGATGATTTCGTTCGACCGCATCTAGGAGTGTCGGGCTTACCACACGACAGTGCGCCGCAACGTTTGCCAAGTCGCCAATTTGGCCGCCAACGGTGCGCAATGGTCGTTGGCGGTGACGGGTCGCCCTTTCGTAATCCTCGAAGGCCTCAATGAGCGGCTGATTTTCCCGCAATCTGGCGACGACGATGCCGTTAGTCGTGCTCGCCTTCGAACGGTACTCGGCGGTTTGCCGAACCAGTCTATCGTGTCCGATGAATCGGCGAAGCTGCTCAATTAGTTCGCCTGCCTGGTGAGGGTAGATGTTGCGGAGAAGACGGGCGGGGCGTCGAAAGGTTGGCATCATTGCTGCTCACTGATCGCTCGGAGGGGTGGGTAGGGCAGAGGTGCACCGTACGATGGCGTCGGAAAGGTGCTGGCTATTCATCCATTTCGGCCATCATGCGGCCTTCTTCCTCCTGCATCTCGATCGACTGGATCGCGTGCCGATGCAGGTCGGAATACAGTTCGTACGCCGGATCGTGGCGAGTCAAGCCAGATAGGACTTCGGTGGCCCGGTCTCGCAGTTCGACGTCTTGCGGGAAGGGTTCGCCAGGAGTACCCGATCGTGAACCGCTGACTGCGGCGTCGTACAGGGCGCTGCCCAATTTACGTAGAACGTCAGCCCCGTGGCTCCTCGCCAACCGCAACATCCAGACGACGAACTCGAGCTGCTCGAAAACGAAAGACTGAGGTGTTTTGCGAGCGAGGCTGGTCGCGACGGCGAAACCTTCGCGCCCGGTGCTTGAGATCCATTGCCGGAGGAACTCTACGAAGTCCGAACTGTTGACGGTGCAGAGCGTTCCGACGAGGTCGCCGAACCAAGGCAGGACGCTTTCTCCCGCCTGTTCCTGGACCAGTGCCCAGTCGAATAGCCGACGGACCCACTGAAACGCGTCCGGCTGCTTCATCAGGCTCCAGTCGCCGTGCAGGCCAGAAGACCTGGGAACCGGGTTGTAGGACCAATCGCCGCGCTCCTGGGCGATCGCGACCCTGGAAACCAGAAAGTCGACGACCAGGCCTGGATGGTGGTGGAGCGACTTCTTGATGAATTCCTGGACCCAGTAGTCTTCGATTCGCGAGAACGGAAGCAACTTCTGCAGGATCGCCTTGACGTTCGATTCGCCGATGCTGTCGAACGGGACGCGCCTGTCTCCGGCTATCCACATCAGGTAGTCGTGGGCGAGCCGCTGCGAGTCGCCGAAGTCTGCGGAAATCGTGAGCTCAATCGCGAGGTCTGGCTCGGTCTGTGAGACTTGGCGCACGATGTGGGGAGCCCACTTTCGCACCTCTGGCTGGGCAGAGGATGCAACGCTACGCAGTGCGCGCAGATCCAGCGGCCTGTACGGCGATTGGGGCTCGTAGCCCGCGTACGCCTCGGCGACGACAGGCAGAAGCCGAGCGTCGCCCGTGTCGACGGCATTTTCCACGATCGTCACCGCCAGTTCGTGCTGGTCGCGCATTAGCCTACCGAGGGCCCTGCCGGCATAACGGCTCGAGGCAGTCGATTCCCCCTGAACCACCGGTTGCAGCAGCTCACTGGCGTACTCAGCGGAATGGAAGATGATGTGGTCAATCAATGCATGTGGCGCTGATTCGCTGTCCTGGAGCACGGCCGGGAGAAGCCTCTCCACCAGTCGATATGCTTCTCCGGGACTACCGACAGCCGACAAGATTTCCTGTGCGAACGTGTCGAGTTCCTTCGTGTGTCGTTCGAAGCGCCCGCTTCCGATCTGGTCGGACAAGTGCCCCCATCCATCGACGAGCAAGCGAGTCGCGCGAAGCGCGAGCGTCGTGTCAAGGCGGTACACGATCTGCCTCGCCAGCTCTTTCAGTTTTCCGGTTCCGTACTTAGAGTACCAGCCGGTCGAAACGGCGAGTTTTACGAGCACGACAGGCGCAACCTCAACGTGATCCAATTCCGCGTTGATGGCCTTGAGCGTCTCGGCGAACTCGACCTCCCACACCGCCACCATGCTCTTCGGGACGGTGGCGCCCAAGAGACCGCGCGGCGCTCTCAGCGCGCTTCCAAGCGCCCTCGCTGCGGCAAGGGCACGGCGGGTATCCGAATGCGACAGCAGGGCAATACAGGCATCGATGATCTTCTTTCGGATCGACGCCACGTCGGGCTGCTGGACGATGAAGGGAGTCAGCATCACTGCCCGGTGCGTCGCCGAGGACGAATGGCCCTCCGTCTCGAGTGCGCCGCACAGGATTTCCAGCGGGTTGTGGATACCAGTCCAGCTATCGTTGTAGGGGAGCAACGACAGGCCGAAGTCGACGACCTGGTCCATGAAGTCGAACGGCTTGTAGAGTTCTGGCGACGCCAGTTCCGTCAGTACCCGGATGCCGTGCGATGGCTCCTGGTTCAGCGGCTTGTCGTCGTTGCGACCAAGTTCCCACAGTATTTCGCTGGCTTCCCAGAGATGGTCGTGGCTGTACGCGATATGCCGCAGGATGTCGGCGAGCATCCTGTCTGTGTGCCCATCCCGTAGCATCCTGCGGACGAAGGCCAGCGCCTGGCGGGGCTGGTAGTAGGCCGCTGCCGCGGCCGCACGCAGGTGTGGGTTGACGTACTTGTCCTGGTATTTGAGTCGGGACCAGAGTTCGTCGAGCAACCGGCTGTTGCGGGTATCGCCGTTGGATTTCCGCCAGTCCAGGCGTCCGAAGTTGACGAGGATATGCTCTGCATAGGCGTCTGGCGCTGCGTCGAATACAGCGGCCGCGAATCCGGTGGATTGACCAGTCACCGAAATGCAGCGTTCCTCGACGATGAAATCCCCCAAGAGGTCGGGAACGATCCGGCTGCTGGATCCACGCTTGTACAGCATGCCGGCTTCGCGCAGTCGCTTGAGAATCCTGGCAACCTCATGAGTGGTGATGCCGGCGACTGCGGCGGTGGCAGTGTGCAGCTTGGGGTCGTCCTCCTTGATCGGCTGGAGAAGGGCGATCGCGGCAAGGACCAGATGGACCGCCTCGGCATCCAGTTTTGAGCTGATGCCCTCGACGGTACTCGCGACAAGACGACGGAGGAGCTCGGTGCGGAAGGCGTCCTCGTCGATCAGAAATTCCGGAAGCGCTTTGTCGTTTGCGAGAATCTGGGCTGCGATCACCGTGGCCAGCGGGCAGTCACGCGTGTAGGAAGCTAGGCGGGATGAAAACTCCACTGGCGCGCCGAAATGCTCCAGCGCCTGCGTGGCCAATTGCTCGCTATCGGCTTTCGAAAGCGCCTGCAGTCCAATCCGGGAAATCTCGGCAATACCCAATGCGCGTGTCTGCTGCAGGACATGCTGGACGCCGTAGGTCCTGAGCGCCAAGATCAGGCGGCTCCTGTTCCCCGGATTAGCTACGTAGTCCGCAAGGAGCGCGAGGTCTTCACGGTCATGCGCGTCGTCACAGACCAGCAGCTTGGGCTTGGAGCCGAGCGCTTCCAGATCCTTCATCTTGAGCGGTTCGCGGCTCAGGAAGTAAATCAGCGGGCGCGGGTTGGCGGCACCCAGGCGGTCGGCGAAGGCCTTCAGGATGCGAGATTTCCCGGTGCCGCCGTTACCGACGAGCATCACGACCGAGGGCGTGGCGCTGGTTGCGAACGTGACGAGTGTGTCGAGTTCGTTCTCGCGGCCTTGCAACGTCCATCCATGCGAGAAGCCGCGCGCGGGTTCTGTCTGTCCTGCAAAGAATTGTTCCGGCGTCTGCCAGGGCGACAGCTCGGGCTCTCCCAGCAGCGCCATTCGCTGGCCGACGAAGAACGTGTCCACGATCTGGATTTGCGCGCGCTTGGCAAGCTCGAGCCGTGCCCGGCGGCTGATGTCTTCCCGGTCCCAGAGCTGCCAGCCGGCATGCTTCTTGATTTCCTCCCGCGCTTGGGGGCTAGCGGAACTGCTTAACAGGATGACTTTTCTGTCGGCGGGCGTCGTCTGAGCCGCGACGGCGGCGGCTACTTTTCTAGGACCAAACGAGGCATGCCGCTTGCACTGATACGTGGTTCGCGTGCCATCGGCGTGGACGACGTCGATGTCGATCCCGAGCTGTGTGTGTCCTTGGGTTCCATAGGGGTGGACCTGCGCATCGTCGCCGTGAAGCAGCGTTACAAATTCGGTGCAGAACCGCTCGAACGTCTCCGGCGGGAGTGCATCCACGGGCCATGGACGATCCAAGCTGAGTTGAGGCGGCGAGGGGGCCGCGTAGCCAGCCGCGAGCATCAAGGCGCTGGCATCGATGCCGAGTGCTGCGGCGATCTCAGGGACTTGCTCTGCGCGCGGCCGGGAGAGGCCGCGTTCCCAACGGCTTACAGTCTGCTGCTTCACGCCCAGCTCCGCGGCGAATTCAGCTTGCTGCGCGTAGCCAGCTGCCAGCCTTGCCTGGGCAAGGAACGTCCCGAGACTCGAGTCCATCTTCGTTACTCAGACAATGTGTTACGTATTTCATAACACACAAGATGAGTAATGAAAAGCCCGGATGTTGACTGGAGGTGCCGCCCGCCCCACGCCTCCTCGATGGCTTAGCTAGCACCCTGAGATGCAACATGAATGGCCATCCACCCAAACTCTCGCCAGCCTGGCAGCGAGAAAAGGCCCGCTATTTCAGTAGGCGAGCCGCTGGATTGTCTTCTGCTGCACCTGCCTGGAAATATCCAATAACGCTCGCCACGGAACGGTGTTCGGTCATAGCCATCACCGCCGGCAGCGGCACGCCCTGCTTGCCAGCCTCAGTCACAAACCCGGACCGCAGACTGTGCGCCCCAAAATCGCCCTCCAGCCCTGCTAGCCGCGCCCTGCGCTTCACGATCGTAGCCACCGAGCCGGGGAGGAGGGCGGGGCCCACCCGATCTTTCCAGATTCGCCGAAAGATTGCTCCCTCACGAATCTCCGCAGCGTCGAGCCAATCGCCAAGCGCTTCCGCACTGCGGCCTAAGATGGGCTTGTCAGGCGTCGAATCCACCGTAACGCCTGCCTGCTGGGTCTTTGAGTACTCCAGCCGGTAGATGTAGCCGTCCTCGCCGACCTTGCGAAGGTCGCGCATATCCGCGGCTGCGATCTCGCTGCGCCGACGCCCGC
>PJUE01000130.1_pt1 | contig 94707 bp, 114 predicted proteins | sample 1512171 | NCBI WGS metagenome assembly PJUE01 (sample SAMN08177674, study PRJNA422409) | Feces metagenome, whole genome shotgun sequencing project. | isolation source: Chicken feces (3) enriched on wood chips: alkali lignin treatment | host: Gallus gallus | place: USA: Madison | collected 2015-01-15
CTTCCGCCGATTCCGGCCAAGCGCTACTTCACCATTGGTGAGGTGAGCGAGCTGTGCGACGTCAAGCCGCACGTGCTGCGCTACTGGGAAACCGAGTTTCCCAGCCTTGAGCCGGCCAAGCGCCGTGGCAACCGTCGTTACTATCAGCGCCATGACGTGCTGATGGTCCGGCAGATCCGCGGTCTGCTGTACGAACAGGGCTACACCATTGGTGGCGCCCGCCTGCGATTGGAAGGCGAGGGCGCCCGCGAAGAGTCGGCGCTGAGCAACCAGATCATCAAGCAGGTGCGCATGGAGCTGGAAGAAGTACTGCAACTGCTCCGTCGTTGATCTTTTTTGTGTGAAAACCGGTATAATCACCGGCTCGCCGCAAGGCGAAAGCAGTAACGATCGGGGCGTAGCGCAGCCTGGTAGCGCATCTGCCTGGGGGGCAGAGGGTCGTCGGTTCAAATCCGGCCGTCCCGACCAATTACTGCAGTACGGACAAGGGCTTGCGCTTCATTGCGCAGGCCCTTTTTTGTTGTGCACCCTATTTGCACCCTATTGGGTGGATCGGTCATGCCGTGCCAAGCGCGACGCTGCCTTTGCTGCAACTGCTTCGTAGAGTAGGCTTGCTCGAAACATAGGGGGGACGTCGGCTTGGCCAAGCCCGCGTTTCAGTAGGGTGGTGGACTACTGAATATTCAAATTACCCTTTTTGTATTCATATGCGATGAGATCCCAGGAGCCACTGCTGCTGTTTCTACCAGTCCAGGCATAGGTCCACGACTCAAATCCACCGTTCGGTAAGGTAGAAATGATAGTGATCGTCTGCCCCGGGTTGCCCGAGCTGGGGAGGGGCGTCGGTGGACCTCCACCAGGGGCGAAAGGCACCATCATTCCGCTGGAGACTTCGGTACTCGTTACCGAAATCTCAAGTGCCGTGCCGATAGGGCCATACTCCGGTGACTTGTCGCGAATCCATGCATAGATGGCGCTGCTTTCAGACGATCCAACAGCATAGGTCTTGGTCGTCGTTGTGGTGTTGGAAATCTGACGAGGGGCGGCTGATGATTCAAATGCCACTGAAACCCCGCCGAGAGCCAGTAATGTCGCGATTATTGCGGCCGTTGCATTCTTGTGCACGAACTTGATCCTTTTTCCGTGATTAAACAACTTGATAGCCAGTGGGGACTTCCATTGTCGCGAAGTTGATTAAAGGAGGGGGGCGCATTCCATATGTCAACCAAGGACAAACTGCAGGGGTTATCTATCCGGAATTGGTGGCATGAAAAGACCTTGTTTGATGGTGGGATGCACCCTATTGCCTTATAACCCATTGATACGCAAAGGCATGGTACAACCCATTTCGCCCGCGCCTGTACACCCGTGTTTTATAGAGATTCCAACAAGTTGGCTAGGTCAGTGCCGCTGCCTGGGGGGCAGAGGGTCGTCGGTTCAAATCCGGCCGTCCCGACCAATTACTGGCTTTAGATCAAGGGCTTACGGCAATCGTCGTGAGCCCTTTTTCATTGTGGTCACTAAGTGTCCACTGCTCCGGCAGTGCAACCCCGGAGCTGACTGCTTGCCATGGCGGTTCGGTTCCGCCAAGGTAATGCCCGGTCGTGGGAGCAATCACGCAACGCATCCCGGTCAAGGTCAACTTGTTCGAGAGCAGTCGCTTTGATGCGGCCGCAAGTGCGACTGTGTTCCTCCCTGTCGCCAGAAGCGATCGGTGAGGATGGGGAGTCGACGTAGGACTTCCGTCCGGCAAGCAGCCCTCCAGCGTCCGCATGGACGAGGTGCTGGCGTTCATGGCTCAATGCATGGCGCACCGACTGGATGCAGTGGAACAGAGATTGATCGCGGTCGGCCTCCAAGCGATCACCAAGCAGGTTGCCCACCGGGTGAGCCCCGAACGCATGAATCTTGGGCTCGCTGGGCGCTATGCTCGGGCCAGACTAGGGGCCGCCAGTGCCAAGTCGGGAGCGTGTCCTGCCCGTGTCGGGCTGATGTCGTCACGCAAGGCGGGGAAGGGGGGGATGATGTTGGTGAGCCAAACAACTGATTCAAGGGATCTTTCATGCACATCAACAGCGCCCGGCTTCGCGAGCTCCGCACTGGCCGGCAATGGTCGCAGGAGCAGTTGGCCAATCTGAGCGGTTTGAACCTGAGGACCATCCAGCGCCTGGAATCCGGCGCAAAGATCTCGACGGAATCACTGCGGGCATTGGCTGCCGTCTTCGAGGTGCCTGCCGAAAGCCTGCTGACGGGCAATCCGTCCCCCAGTCAGCCAGCGCTGGAGGCGATGCGCGACGGCGTGCTGCGGGGCCTGGAGTTCACTGGTACAACCCCGAGGGCCGACTTCTGGTGGTTCGCCCTGGCTGTTGCGATGGTGCTTGCCTTCGCCCAGCTTTTCGCTGAGGCGATTGGCCAATGGGCGCTGGAAATCACCTCGCTGCTGGTGTTGCTGCCCTGGATCGCGGCCTGCACCCGGCGCCTGCGCGACGCGGGTTTGAACCCGTGGTGGCAGCTGATCAGTCTGGCGCCAGTAGGTGGCATCCTGGTGCTGCTCTATCTGCTTACATATCCCACCAAGGCGAAGGAGGCGGCCGAGGTGGCTGCGGGTTGAGCGACGGCCGCCGACAGTTGGGTTGATTGCCTTGGTACGGGCGCGCTGTGTACCTATCGGTTATCCGCTATCTTGTTAATCGGATGTTGCAACCCTGAGATCGAGTTGCATCGAAGAGGGGGCGGGCCATCGTGCAACGCGCAATGGAAAATATGTACAAGCGGCCCAAGGGGGCTGGTTGCCAGATAGTTAGCCAGGAAAGGAAGCATGCGCATACTTATCATTGTTGCACTTCTCATCGGCCTCTATATTTTCATACCGTATGTGCTCCAGTTTTCACCAAACAAGTTTTACCTATTGTTCTGCCTGGGCATTTCGCTGGCATCGTTGAGGGCGATTTATCGCTACATCCTGAATCATTGGAAAGAGCGTCCTGAGCTCACTCAGACGCTCAAACTCAATGCATCTCATGTGGCTTTCCAGGCCGTATGCGCTACAGGCGGACTCTTCATCGTTCTCTGCTTCGCCTTGGGCATGTTGACTACCTCGATCCTGGGTAGCAGCACCATCGATCGCGGTACTGTCGTTTCATCACGATCGTGGAAAGGATGCCTAAGAACGAGAGTTCAGATGGATAACGCAGGTATTGTCAGGCTGTGCGCTGACGCTCGATATCGCAAGGGTTCCATCATTTTCCTGAAAGTACGCAGGTCGGCCATAGGCCACTACGTCGAAGATCTGCCTAGAAGATCATTCAAGTCGCTGCCCCTTGGCTGACTGAAATGATTGTCGACAATCCGCCTCCCGTCCCGGCTGCTGAGACGACGCGGTGCCATGCTGGGCCACGCCGCGCTTACCGTACTCGACCCAGTTTTCGATCTCGGTTGGGTTCAGATCGAACTGACGGCTTGCAGCAGCTACCGGCGTCTTGCCCTGGATGATCTCAAGGGCCAGCGCCAACTTGCGCCGGGCGGTCCAGCGCTTGATCTCTTCTCCCATCATTTCGCTCATCGGTGTCTCCCTTGGGAAAACTAACACCTGAGCAGGTTTTCAGTGGGTCATTACATCCTTTTACGCCCAGAAGCCCCGCGTTGTCGGGGGCACTTTGCAGGGAATGCCAAGGTTTGAAGATGGGGCGGCTGACTATCACGCCGTCCCATCCGGAGAACGCATCGTCGAGCGCTCAGAGCGCCGAGTCTGCTTTTGATTTCAACTCGTCCCGGCATTGTCCAAAATTCGTGTACTCGTAGGTCACGTCGATTTGGCCGCTGGTCATTGATTTGGCGTCCGCTTGGATGAGCAGGCTTCCCAGGTCGTTGGGAAGCGGGCTCTTTTCGGAATCCCAATACGCAACAAGCACTCGTTCTTTCTGGACGAGTCCCATCATGAAGTCTTCGGGTTCGAGCCAGGTCGATCCAAGGACACGGTCGACCTCGTTGGACGGGGTGCCATATTTCGCGACCAAAGCCGTCTTGATCTCTTCGAAACGGCTGCGCAGTTCAACCCCGTATCTGCTCGATTCAACGGTTGCAGTGGCTCCCACTTTGCACAGCCCGTACTTGCCCGAGGCGACGAAAGAGTAGGTGCTGAAAGTCGGATGAGGGGTTGGCGCGGAATTGAAGGCGAGATACCCGTTCTCGACGAGATAGGGCGGCTGCCCAATTCTTGCGGTCAGATCAGCGGCGGTCATACCCATTTCCGTTCCAAACGGCCCGGAAAGGCTACGCTGCTCCTGGGCCTGCGTTGCCGGTTGCACAGCTGCGGTCGCTGCCGAATCTGCTACCTGGGTGGCGGCAGGCTGCTCGCTTCCGCATCCGGCAATTGCCAGCGCGGCCGCCAGTGTCACGATTTTCTTCACTTTTCCCCCTGTTAGGCGTTCTTGGCCTTGATTGAATCCTTCGATCCGAGAGCCTTGCTGCACGCGAGCGAGGCGCCAGCTTCGGCTCAGACCGTGCCGTAATGTAGCGGTATACGCTGCATCCGGGGGGCATCCTTATCCGTGGTAGATGCGGACGCTGTTGCTGGAGAAAGTGATCCGGATGCGGATCACCCGCAGGTGGGCGCTCTAGGTGATGATGTCGGCATTGCGACGACACCGTGCGGAATGCACTTTGCGCTATTTCGTCTCATTGCGTGGGCGCCGTCAGCCTTGGTAAGCAAACCTTGGCTGAGATACGCCTTCGACGATGATCTGTTCCACAAACATGGCATAAGGCCTGGCCCACAAGCCGAGGTCGGCATACAGGGGCCTGTAGAGCACTACCGCTTCCAATGTTTCGCTGCTCCGGGCGAGGCCGACCACCTCGTATTCGCCACCTTTGAAATGGCGATAGCGTCCGAGCTTGAGATTGGGAAGCGGGGGCAGGTCGGACATCGATGATTTCTCTGTCGGGTACGGGGGCGGATCGTAGCAATTCAAACAATGGGCTGCCGTGCGAACTGTTGATCGTGGTGCGAGGACGGGCGGCTCAAGTTTGCCCGTCGTTACCAAACCGCGAAAAGCAGCAATGCGTTGCCGCAAAGCACTGAGGTAATCCCGCTCCTGATTTCTGTTTGGTCGGGGGCGCCCAAGCGGGAATGGCAAGCTGCTTCTTTCCTCAGCGCTTGCCCAGGTAGCCTTCCAGCACTTGCCTGGCCAGCGTCAGGTTGGTGACGAGGGTAGGGCCGAGCAGTGCGCGCGTGGCCGGGCCGTTGCTGAGGCTCAATCCGCGGATATCGAGAGACTGCCTTATGCGCTTGCCCACGAATCTCTCTAATGCTGGAGATGCGGCCAAGGAGGCGCGGATTTCACGCATTTCGATGATCGCCTCGCGCCAGGCTTTTTCATCCGGGGTGGCGGAGGAAAAGACGGTGATGAGCCTGTCCAAGGTGGTCAACATGTCGTGAAGTAGCTCGTCTTTGGGCATATCTCTTTCCTGATTCAAAGCCTGAGCCGTACTGGTACTCAGATCGGCGCTGCTGTTGTGCATTGGTAGTGGGGGCGGCGCGGCGGTGGTGATGCTGCGGACAGGCGGAGGGTGCAGTGGTAACCAGAGGGCGAAACTTGGTCGCCTCACAACGGGGAGGCCCGCGTGCGAAAAGCGTCTCCGCAATCCTTTGAATTCACCGATCTGACGCGTTGGGCGAGGGTAACAATCCTTTGCTAGTCTGCGCCTGAAAACAGCGATGGGCCATGGCCCCGGAGTGCACCCATGAAGTTCCTTGTTCATTGTATTGCGGTCCTTCCCTTGCTGGGTGCATTGACGGCCTGTGCCCCGAAGAACGAGGCGAAGGCCGAGGCTGGCCCGAGCGTCGGCATTGCCAATCCCGCCTCTGAGTATTGCGTGAAGCAGGGCGGCAAGATCGAGATCAAGAAGAACAGCGAGGGTGGCGAGTACGGCATCTGCCATCTTGCGGATGGCACCCAGATCGAAGAGTGGGAGCTGTTCCGGCGTGATAACGCGGCCGGCATCAAGTAAGGAGTTGGTTGCGTGGCTTGGATGGCCAGTCATGACCCTCGCAGATTGCGTTCCAACGGCAAGCAGGATTGGCGGAGCCAAGCCGTGCTCGACGTGATATCACTGGCGTGAAAACCGCTGCCGGTACTGCAGGGGCGTCAGGCGGGTCAGCGCCTTGAACATGCGTTGCAGGTTTGAGTCGCTGCTGAATCCAAGTTCGTGGCTGATTGTTGAGAGCGATGCCGAGGTCAGCGTCAGGCGTTCGGCTACCTGCGCCAGTTTGATGCGGCGCGAATAGACTGCTGCGGCGCAGCCAGTTTCCTCCTTTACTTTGCGCGCAAGCGTGCGGGAAGACATGTCCAGCCGCTCTGCGAGTTTGGCCACGGTCAGCTGACCCGCGGGCAATGCTTCAACCGACGCATGCAGCCTGCGCAGCAGGGCACTGGGTTGCTGGATGAGGCTTAGTGCCTGGAAGGCATCGTGGGTTTGCGCCGGCCTCGGCAGCACCATCAGCTTGACCAGATCCTGCACGATGGCGGGGCTGACTGTCTGTTCGATCAGATTCTGTGCAATGGGCAGGTAGCCGCTGACGCCGCTGGCGGTCGCATGACGTGGTGCATGGATGCAGGTGCTCTCTGCCTGCCAGTGGATCTTCGGGTGGCGCTGGCGCAACGTGTCGAGCAGCCACCAGGTGGCGGTGGCGGCCTGGCCATCCAAGCGTCCACTGGCTGCAGCAAGGCTGACCCCCACGCAGTAGCTCCACAGCAGTGCGCGCTTGGGGAGGCGCGAAAGCGCCCGCACCAGCGCGGTGTTGTTCTTCAGCGTGGTTTCAACCTCGGCGGCGGACTCGGCCCAGAACCCGGGTACGAGCACGGCATCGAGAAGCGGGTCATCGATGCTGCCATGGGCCTGCATTTCCAGGCCTTGGCTACAGTTGACCGGCCCGGCTTTCAAGCCGACAAAGCGGGTTTGGAATAGAGGTTGCCCTGTGCGGCGATTGGCTGCATGCAGCAGGTCGGCGAAGCCAAGCAGGCCGGCAGGCATGCAGCCGGGATAGAGCAGAAGGCCAATCTGGCAGGTTCTTGGCATGGCTGGTATTGAATGGAATATGGCGTTTCTTGCCATTATCGGACGGGCCGCGTCGGCTCACCATGGGGCCTCTTTCTACCGGCCAAGCCATGAAAATCCAGCAGCTCCGCAACGCCACGATCATTGTTGAAATAGGCCCGCATCGCATCCTGGTCGATCCGATGCTGGCGGGCAGGGCAGCTTTGCCGCCGCTGCGCCTGTTTGCCGGATTACAGCGCAATCCGCTGGTGGATCTGCCAGTGGAAGCCGAGCGGGCGCTGCAGTCGGTCACGCATTGCCTGATCACCCATTGCCAGAAAGGTCATTTCGATCATCTGGACCGTGCCGGCAAGCGCTGGTTGCGCGAACAACGCATCCCGGTGATCTGCACGCCGCATGATGCCGCGCATCTGCTGGCGCGGGGCTTGAACGTGCAGTCCTTGCCTGAGACGCATGAACTTGGCAGTCCTTTCCTGGGCGGAAGTATCCGCACCGTGCGCTGTACCCATGGTCGTGGTGTGATCGGGCGTTTGATGGAACACGGCGTCGGTTATCTGATCGAGATGCCTGGCGAGCCTCGTCTGTACCTGTCTGGCGACACCGTGCTTACACCTGCCATCGAGGACTTCGTGCGCAGGCAGCAGCCGGATGTCTGCGTGATCCCCGCCGGTGGCGCGCGGTTTGATCTTGGGGGTGAGATCATCATGGGCTTGGAAGAAGCTTTGGCGTTTGCGCGCATTGCCGACGGCGTTGTTGTCGCCAACCATCTGGAAGCACTGAGCCATTGCCCGGTGGGGAGGCAGGCGTTGCTGTTGGCTGCGCGGGAAGCAGGGCTGATGCATCGCCTGCGGGTTCCCGCGGATGGTGAGGTGCTGGAGTTCTGAGCACAGGTAGTGCCGAGCCATGCTCGGCATGGGGTGTTCCCGGTAAAGCCTCTGCCGAGCATGGCTCGGCACTACCTGGAGCGCTGGAGATTCGCTCCCCGGGTGCGCTGCGCTTACCGGGCTACGGCGCTACGCCGCTCCCACAAAAAATCCGATGCCAGAGGGCTGGCATCGGATTCGGGATGACTCATTGGCAAGTGGAGCGTGTAGCGGCGTTCCTGCTTGCTCGGCTCAGCCAGCGGCGCTCAACGGTGCTGCGGTGTCCTGCAACTTCGGCCAGCGCTTCAGGATCGCTGCGCGGATGCCGGCGGCGTCAATCCCGGCTTCGGCCAGCAGATCTTCGCGGCTGGCATGGTGCTGGTAGCTGTCCGGCAAGCCCAGGTGCAGCATCGGCATCACCACGGCTTCGGCGTTGAGCAGTTCGGACACGCCGGAACCGGCACCGCCGGCAACCACGTTGTCCTCGGCGGTGACGAAACCGTCGTGGCTGCGTGCCAGTTCCAGCAGCATTGCCTTGTCCAGCGGCTTGATGAAGCGCATGTTGACCACGCTCAGGCCCAGCTCGCGGCCCACCTGCTCCGCCGCCGGTACGGCCGCGCCGAAGGCGAGGATGGCCAGGCGGCTGCCCTGTACGCGCAGCTGTGCCTTGCCGATCTCCAGCGTGGACAGGTCGGTGCCGACGGCTGCGCCGGGGCCGGTGCCGCGCGGGTAGCGCACGGCCGCTGGGCCCTTGTACTTCAGGCCGGTACTGAGCATCTGCCGGCACTCGGCTTCGTCGCCTGGTGCCATCACCACCATGTTGGGCACGCAGCGCAGGTAGCTCAGGTCAAGGTTGCCGGCGTGGGTGGCGCCGTCCGGGCCGACCACGCCGGCGCGGTCGATGGCGAACAGCACGTCGAGGTCCTGGGTGGCGACGTCATGTACCAACTGGTCATAGGCGCGCTGCAGGAAGGTGGAGTAGATGGCGACCACGGGTTTGGCGCCCTGCGTGGCCATGCCGGCAGCCAGCGTCACCGCATGCTGTTCGGCGATGGCGACGTCGAAATAACGTTCCGGGTATTCCTTGCTGAAACGCACCAGCCCGGAGCCTTCGCGCATGGCCGGGGTGATTGCCAGCAACTGCGGCTCGGCGGCGGCGGCATCGCACAGCCAATTGCCGAAGATGTCGGTATAGGTCGGCTTCTTGGGCGCGCCCTTTTCCGGCAGACCCTTGCTGGGATCGAACGGGCCAACGGCGTGGTAGCCGATCTGGTCGTCCTCGGCCGGCTCGTAGCCTTTGCCCTTGGTGGTCATGATGTGCAGCAGGTGCGGGCCCTTCGCATCCTTCAGGTGCTTGAGGGTGGACAGCAGCAGCGGCAGGTCATGGCCATCGATCGGGCCGGTGTAATGGAAGCCCATCTGCTCGAAGGCGGTGGACGGCACGAACATACCCTTCCACTGTTCTTCCCAGCGCTTGACGAAGCGGGCAGGGGGGCTGTGGCGCTTGTCGCCGAGGATCTTCTTGCCACTCTCGCGCAGCGCATTGAGCGTGCGGCTGGCGGTTGCCCGGCCCAGCATCTTGGTCAGTCCACCGACGGCTTCGGAGATGGACATGTTGTTGTCGTTGAGGATGACCAGCACGTTCGGCTCGTCGTCCATGCCGCCGGCGTGGGCCAGTGCTTCGAAGGCCATGCCGGCGGTCATCGCGCCATCGCCGATCACCGCGATCACCTTGCGCTCGTCGCCCTGGCGCTGGCGCGCGATGGCCATGCCCAGCGCGGCAGAGATCGAGGTCGAGGAGTGGCCGACGCCGAAGGTGTCGAACTCGCTTTCCTCGCGCTTGGGGAACGGCGCAACGCCGTCCTTCTGCTTGACGGTGTGGATGCTGTCGCGGCGCCCGGTGAGGATCTTGTGCGGGTAGGTCTGGTGGCCCACGTCCCACACCAGCTGGTCGACCGGGGTGTCATACAGGTAGTGCAGGGCGACGGTAAGCTCGATCACACCCAGGCCGGCCGCGAAGTGACCGCCGCTCTTGCCCACGGATTCGATCAGGTAGGCGCGCAACTCAGCGGCGATGGCTGCCAGCTCGCTCTCATCGAACGTGCGCAGGTCATCGGGAGTCTGGATGCGCGACAGGCGCGGGTAGCTGGCAGAGTCGATCATGGTCTTCGCGTTTCACTCGAAACGGTATTTTCCCCGTCCGGAGAGGGTGGGGCAAGCAAAGCGCGACACCTGTGAATGCCGGATGACGTGGTTTTGCCCCAAGCTGAAGCGATTGTTCAGCCTTGGCGGTATTTCCGCGTGAATGCGATGCCGCCGCGCGGCCGTGTCAGGCGACGCGTTGCTGGGCCTTGCGCGGCAGTTGGGCCTTCAGGAAGGCCATCTGGTCGGCCAGGATGTTGCGGTTGGACAGGATCAGGTGCTCGATCCAGCTGGGCCGGTACGGCACTGCCAGCAGTGGCATGTTGGCCTGCTGCGGGGTGCGGTTGCTCTTGCGCGAATTGCAGTGGAAGCAGGCGGTGACCACGTTCTCCCAGGTGTCCTGGCCGCCCTTGGACACCGGCAGCACATGGTCGCGGGTCAGCTGCGGGCGGCTGAAGTGCTGGCCGCAGTAGAGGCAGAGCTGGGCGTCACGCGCAAACAGCGCGGTGTTGGTGAGGTTGGGGGTGGGGTCGATGGCGCGCGAGCGGGCGTGGCCGCGCGAGGCGATGATGGGGTGCAGGTCCATGCCGCTGCGCAGGCCGGTCAGGCGTGAGATCGCGCCATGCACGTGCAGGCAAGGGTCGCCCAATGTCCAGGCCACGGCACCGCGGGCATACAGGCAGGCGGCGTCCTGCCAGGTGATCCAGTCCAGCACCCGGCCATGCGCATCCAGCGACAGCAATCGCACAGAACCAAGTTGGTGCAGGGAGGGCGGTAGTGAAAACCCGTCTGTCGGAGCGGAAGTTCCGGCTCCGGTATCGATCAGACTACGCGGTGTAGTGTCTGTCTCCATCGGGAAAACAGCTTATACACGATACGTGACAATTTGTGTAAAGGCCGATGGCGGTTGGCCTTATAGGAGCGGCGTAAGCCGCGAGGCTGCTGGTGTTTCAGGCGCCTGAAAGCTTACCCCTCCCCAACCCTCCCCTCCGCCTTCGGCGCAAGGGAGGGGGCGAAGCGGAAGCTGCCCTCACCCCAACCCCTCTCCCGCGGGCGGGAGAGGGGCTTCAGGGTCGCAGGCATTCCTGATCTCTCCCTTCTCCTGCTCGCGGGACTGCAGCCCCCTTCTTGGGGGAAGGGGCCCCGAAGGGGCGGATGAGGGGAGCTTTGCGCTGTTTTTGCTGTCGAATCAGTCGCCGAAGCGGACCGAATCCATTGCCATCAGCGAGTCGGCGCCTGCAGCAATGCCGGCGGCATGGCTGAGGGTGCGCGGCAGGATGCGGGCGTAGTAGAAACGCGCGGTTTCCAGCTTGGCCTGCTTGAAGGCTTCCGGATGGCTGGAGGCCTGCGCGGCCACCACCGAACGCGCCCACCAGTAGGCGACGGCGATATAGCCGCTGTAGAACAGGTAATCCCAGCTGGCCGCACCCAGTTCTTCCGGGTTGGCGGCGGCACGCTGCAGCACCTCGATGGTCAGCTTGCCCCATTCCTTGGCCTTGCCGCCCAGTGCCGGCAGGAACTCGGCCACGGCCGGGTTGCTGGCGTTGTCGGCGATGAACTGCTCGATCTCGGCCAGGAACAGCTTCAGGCCAGCGCCCTGCGAGACGGCGGTCTTGCGGCCGATCAGGTCAAGTGCCTGGATGCCGGTGGTGCCTTCGTACAAGGTGGTGATGCGGGCGTCGCGGGCGTACTGCTCCATGCCGTGCTCGGCGATGTAGCCGTGGCCGCCGAACACCTGCTGGCCGTTGTAGGTGGCCTCGATGCTCCACTCGGTGAGGCAGGCCTTGACGATGGGGGTGAGGAAGCTGACCAGCGTGTCGGCGTCGGCACGGGCCTTGTCGTCCTTGGCATGCTGGGCCGCGTCGAGCTGGGTGTAGGCGTGCGCGGCCAGCAGGCGGCCACCTTCGGTCAGCGCCTTGGTGGTCAGCAGCATGCGGCGCACGTCTGGCTGGGCGATGATCGGGTCGGCCGGCTTGTCGGCCAGGATCGGGCCCTTGGGCGCGCGCGACTGCAGGCGTTCGCGGGCATAGGCCAGCGCGCCCTGGTAGGCGCGCTCGGACTGGGCCAGGCCCTGTACGCCGACGCCGAGGCGGGCGGAGTTCATCATCACGAACATCGCCTGCAAGCCCTTGTGCGGCTGGCCGACCAGGTAGCCCTGGGCACCGTCGAAGTTCATCACGCAGGTGGACGAGCCGTGGATGCCCATCTTGTGCTCCAGCGCGCCGCAGCGCAGCGCATTGCGCTCGCCCTGCTTGCCGTCGCGGTCAACCTTGTACTTGGGGGTGACGAACAGCGAGATGCCCTTCGGGCCGGCCGGTGCGTCCGGCAGCTTGGCCAACACCAGGTGCACGATGTTGTCGCTGAGGTCGTGCTCGCCGGCGGTGATGAAGATCTTGGTGCCGGTGATGGAATAGCTGCCATCGGCATTCGGCTCGGCGCGGGTCTTGAGCAGGCCCAGGTCGGTGCCGGCATGCGGCTCGGTCAGGCACATGGTGCCGGTCCAGTTGCCGGCCACCAGCGGCTTGAGGAACGCTTCCTTCTGCCAGTCCTCGCCGTAGTGTTTGAGGGCCTCGACCGCGCCGTGCGACAGCATCGGGAACAGGCTCCAGGCCAGGTTGGCCGAGGACACCATTTCGCTCAGCGCCATGCCCAGCGTTTCCGGCATGCCCTGGCCGCCGAAATCCGGCGATGCGGTAAGGCCGGTCCAGCCGCCTTCCACGAACTGCGCATAGGCTTCCTTGAAGCCCGGTGCGGTGGTGACCTCGCCGGTGGCCTTGTCCAGCTTGCAGCCGGTCTGGTCGCCAACGGCGTTCAGCGGGGCCAGCACGGCGCCGCTGAAACGGCCGGCTTCTTCCAGTACCGCATCGATGACGTCGGCGCTGGCGTCCTCAAGACCCATCGCGGCAAACAGGGACTCGGCCTTGAGCACGTCGTGCAGGGCGAAGCGGAGGTCGGTAACGGGGGCTTTGTAGTTGCTCATCAGAACGATCTCGAACGATGCGGGAAACGGTGGGGATCAGCGCAGCACGCCGGGCAGGCCAGGGGCCTGGTTGAGGCTGTTGCGCGACTTGATGTCGAAACTGCGTTGCTTCTTGTCTTCCGGTGTTGCGCTGACGCTGCCTTCCAGCTCGTAGAACAACGTGCTGCTGCCGGCCAATGCGTCAGCCACCACCAGGCGCGCGGCCGAGGCAGGCTGCAGGCGCACCTTGATCACATCCGCCGATTCCGGGCCGATGGACAGCCCCGGGGTTGCGCTCAGCGTGCCCGCCGCCTCGTCGCCCACTTTCACCGCCAGGCTGACGCTGTCAAACCGCATCGGCATGGAGCTGTAGTTGCGCAGGCGCAGGTCTACCTCCCAGTTGCCGTCGTTGCCCACGGTGAGTTGCTGGATGCTGGCGGCCGGTTCGGAAACGCGCTTGACCGGGCCGCTGCCACAGGCGGTGAGCAGCAGGGCGAGCATGGCGGTCAGGGCGTACTGCGGGCGAAAACGCATGGGGCGGGGTCCTCGGTTGCGGAGGTTGTCGTCGAAGGATACTACGGCGTATGGCGCGGCGTGCGGGTACAGGTATGCACATGCGACCAATTGCGGACAGGATGGCGGAACCTGCGCGGTCATGCATCAAGTGATGCAAGGGGCAGTGGTTGCCGCCTTTCGCGTCACTTTCTGGGGATACATCAATGCGTTCATTCAAGTTGTTGCCGCTTGCAAGCGCTATCCGCGGCGGTCTGGCAGTTGTGGCGCTGTGCGCCTCCGTTCCGGCGCTGGCAGCGCCGCCGCAGTTCGATCTTGAGGCCGGCAACATCGAGGACGTATTGCCCGAATTCGCCCGCCAGGCCGGCGTGCAGATCGTGGCGCCCGCGCATTCAGGCGAGGCCGGGCGCATTGCCGTGGCCGAGCTGAAGGGGCAGATGGAGCCGCGCCAGGCCTTGGCGCGCCTGTTGGCCGGCACCGGCCTGACCGTTGCCTCCGACGATGGCCGCACCATCACCCTGCGTGCGGCCACGCCGATGCTGGCATCGCTGTCGGGCCTGGGCGGGCTGGCGATGGGCCAGGCGGTGCAGCCCGAGGCTGCTGCGGCACCGCCGCCGCCGGCCAACCCGAATGTGAATACCTTGGACCAGGTGAGCGTGGTCGGCAGCCAGATCAAGGGCAGCAAGTCGGCGGCGATCCTGCCGGTGGCCACCCTGCAGGCCGAGCAGATCGAGGCCACCGGTGCGGTGTCCGGGGACGACCTGTACCGGTCCATCCCGCAGATGGGTGATGTCTCCTTCAGTGGTACCAACGGCGGCAACAGCTCCAACTACGCACGCGGCGACATCGCCTCGGTCAACCTGCGCGGCCTGGGTGTCGGCAACACCCTGCTGCTGATCAATGGGCGCCGCACCGTGGTCCATCCCACCAGCCAGGCCGACGGCAACCTGGTACCGGTGCTGACCTACAACGCCAATGCGGTGCCCGTGGCCAACCTGCGCCGGGTGGAGGTGCTGCTGGACGGTGCGGCCGCCATCTATGGCACCGATGCGGTGGCTGGCGTGGTCAACAACGTGCTGCGTGACGACATGGATGGCGGCACCATCAGCGTGCAGAAGGGCTTCGGTGAAGGCACCGATCTGAGCGATGTCGGCGTCAATGGCATGTGGGGCAAGAACTCCGAAGACCTGCGTTCCAACATCACCATCGCCTTCAACTACTACAACACTACCGGCTTGAACTCGCTGGACCAGGACTGGACCCGAGATGGCAACCGTGCGGCGGATTTCCTGGGCACGCCGTTCGAGGGTCTGGCCGGTACCGACAACCGCAATACCAACAGCCCGTGGGGCAATTTCACCGTCAATGGCCCGCGCGTCTCGCAGGACGGCACCTGGCTGACCACTGCGGCGGGCGCCTTCCATGTGCAGCCGACCAGCAACAGTGGCTGTGCTGCCACCATCGGCGATGGCCTGTGCGTACAGTCCGGCAGCAAGGCAACCTCAGGTGCCGATGCCAACCTGCGCGACAACCAGCAGAGCCAGTACCCGCTGTCGATCAGCCCGGATGTGCGCCGGCTGAACCTGTTCGTCACCGGCAAGCACGATTTCGACAACGGCCTGTCGTTCTTCAGTGAGGCCGGCATTTACGACTCGCGTGCCTACAGCCTGCAGAACGGCGTCAACACCATCACCGCCTTGCCGATGACGGTGGCGGCCAGCAACTACTGGAACCCGTTCGGCGCGATGTACCTGCCCGATGGGTCGCTCAACCCCAATCGTCTGCAAGGCCTGAACATCGGCCCGGACGGCCTGCCGGTGACCATCACCAGCTATCGCTTCGAGCGCCCGACCCGCATCGAGGTCAACAATACCCAGGTGCGTGCACTGGCCGGCTTGCGTGGCTTCCACTTCGGCTTTGACTGGGAGTCGGCGGCGCTGTACTCGCAGGCAAAGGTCAAGGACACCCAGGACGCGGTGAGCATGTCCTTGTTCCAGCAGGCGCTGGCCAACCCAACCGCGTCGGCCTACAACCCGTTCTGCGGTGGTTGCAACGACTGGGACAAGCTGGACCAGTTCTTCTACAAGGCGCAGCGGCAAAGCAAGACCGAGCTGTTCCTGTGGGATTTCAAAGCCTCGCGTGCGGACCTGTTCAAGACCTGGGCCGGTGACGTGGGCATGGCGGCAGGCCTGGAAGTGCGCCATGAAACCCAGCGCGACGACCGCGATGCGCGCGTGGACGGCTCGGTGACCTTCACCGACGGCATCACCGGGGTGGAATACCCCAGCGACATGTATGGCGTCAGCCCGACCCCGGACACCTATGGTTCGCGCACCGTGGCCGGTTTGTTCGCCGAGTTCTCGGTGCCGCTGGTGTCGCCGGAGATGAACGTGCCGCTGGTGCGCTCGCTGGACCTGCAGGTGGCCGGGCGTGCCGAGCGCTACAACGACTTCGGCAACGTCGCCAAGCCCAAGCTGGCGCTGGGCTGGCAGATCTTTGATGGCCTTACCCTGCGCTCGTCCTGGGCCAAGGGCTTCCGCGCGCCCAACCTCGAGCAGATCAACGCGACCGTGGTCAGCCGCTCCAACAACCGCACCGACTACATCCAGTGCGAGGCCGACGTGCGCACCGGCACGCAGGCGTCCATCGCCAATTGCGGCGGCTATACGTATTCGACCACGGCGCGCCGTTCCGGCAACCCCAACCTCAAGCCGGAAACCTCCACCAATACCAGCGCCGGGCTGGTGTTCCAGCCGCGTTTCATCCCCGAGAACTACGGCCGTTTCACGTTTGCCGTGGACTACTACAAGTATGAGCAGGAAGGCATCATCGGCCTGTTCGGCGAGGGCAATGCGCTGATCCTGGACTACATCCTGCGCCAGCAGGGCAGCAGCAATGCCGCCGTGGTGCGCGCCGACCCGACCGCGGATGACATCGCCCGCTTCGCCGGTACCGGCCTGGCTGCCGCTGGCAAGGTGCTCTACGTCACCGACCAGTACGTCAACCTGGAGCCGCAGACGCTGCGTGGCGTGGACTACAACTTCAGCTGGAACTCGCCGGAGACCGCCATCGGCCGCTTCGACGTGTCGGTCACCGGCACCCACCTGGTGGAGTTCTACCGCCAGCGCTCGCCGGCGCTGCAGGCGCTGGAAGATGCAAAGGCCACCGGCCTGGTCGATCCGTCGATCCGCATCACCGGTGGCGGCAACCTGATCGGCAATGGCGGCAACCCGGAATGGAAGTGGTCCGGCACCCTGACCTGGCGTTACCAGCAGTTGTCGGTGGGCGCCAACGCACGTTACGCAAGTTCGTACGTCGAGAACGGCCTGACCCTGGCCGACGGCACACCGTGGACGGTGAAGTCGCAGACCTTGGCCAATGCCTTCGTCAAGTACGATTTCGAGCGTGAGGGCTGGCTCAACGGCGTGGCAGTCAAGGTGGGTGCCAACAACATCGCCAACAAGCGACCGCCGGTGTCCGATGATGTGTTCGGTTTCCCGTCCGGTGTGTACCAGGCCAATCCGCGCTACTGGTACGTCAATGTGAGCAAGGCGTTCTGATGTTCGACAAGGTTGTAGATCCCCGATGGCTGCAGGCAAGCCGGGTGCCGCGATGAACGCGGCACTCGCCCGTGACCGGGCCGGCTGGCTGGCCGAGCACGTGCTGCCCTGCGAGCCGGGGCTGCGCGATTGGCTGCGGCGGCGTTTGTCGCTGCGCCAGGACGTGGACGACGTGGTGCAGGAAACCTACGCCATCCTTGCAGCGATGGCGGATGTGTCGCATATCCAGCAGCCCCGCGCCTATGTGTATTCGGTGGCGCATTCGGTGGTGCTGCAGCAGCTGCGCCGCGCGCAGGTGGTGTCGATCGAGGCGGTTGCCGAGATCGACCGCGTGGCGATTGTCGGTGACGAGGTCAGCCCCGAACGGCTGGCCTCTTCGCGGCAGGAGCTGGCGCGCATTGGCGCGTTGATCGACGGCTTGCCAGAGAAGTGCCGCGAGGCCTTCGTGTTGCGCAGGGTGGAGGGCTACTCGCAACGCGAGATCGCCCAACGCATGCAGATCAGCGAGAACACCGTGGAGAAACACATCTGCAAAGGGATCCGGGTATTGATGGATTCGATGAAACGCGATGACGCCGGAATGCAGGACGACAAGGAGCGGCCCGCCGCGCAAGGAGCCTGCCATGCGCGCCGGCGCTGAAATGAGCATTGATGATGTGGCCGCAGCGTGGGTGGCGCGCGAGGACCGTGCGCCGCTCAGTGGTGACGAAAGTGCCGAGCGCGATGCCTGGTTGCAGGCCGATGCGCGGCACTTTGGCGCTTATGCGCGCGCCCATGCCGTGCTGGCCCGTACCGACCGTGCCCGCGCCTTGTCGGCCGGCGGCATGGACCGTGCCTACACCGCGCAGGCACCACGCCGGGCGCGGCGGGTGTTGCGCTGGGCGGTGGCCGTGGCGGCCACGGTGGGTGTACTGGCCATCGGCGTGCAACGCCACGAAGACGGTGCCGATTACTACGCCACCCGCAAGGGCGAGATCCTGCGCGTGCCCTTGCAGGACGGTTCGGCCATCACCCTGGACTCGGACTCGCAGGTGCGCGTGCTGTTCAGCGACAGCCGCCGTGATATCCAGCTGCTGCAGGGGGAGGCCTTGTTCGACGTGGCCAAGAACCCCGAGCGCCCGTTCGTGGTGCGTGCCGATGAGACCGACGTGACCGCCGTGGGCACCAGCTTCGCGGTCAGCCTGACCGAGCGTCGCAGCGGCGGCGTGGAGGTGCTGGTGCGCGAAGGCGTGGTGGACGTGGCCGATACCCAGGGTGCGGTCGCACCCGCAAGGCTGGTGGCCAACTACCGCGCGCTGGCCAATCGCAGCCACGGCATCCGCATCGAGGCGGTGGCCACCGATGATGTTGATCAGCAGTTGGCCTGGCGCGAGGGCATGCTGTCCTTCAATGGTGACACCTTGTCGGTGGCGGCGGCGCAGTTCATGCGTTACAGCGACACCCGCATCGTCATCGATGACCCGCTGGTGGGCAGCCGCCGCATCGTCGGCCTGTACTCAGCCAGCGATCCGCTGGGCTTTGCCCGCAGCGTCGCCTTGAGCCTGGGCCTGGTGGTGCAGCAGCACGGCAACGTGGTGCGGCTGAGCTCCCCTGACGCCGCGCCACACGTGGCGCGGTCCATGCAATGAATTCGGGAAATCACATGCAGCACGACAGCAAGCGTATTCTGGCATTGGCGGTAGTGACGGCGGCATTGCTGGGCGCAGGCCAGGCCTGCATCGCCGCCACCGCCGCCGACAAGGCGGTGTTGATCCGCGATGCCATGGTGTTCGACGGCACCGGCCGGGCGCCTTTCGCGGCCAGCGTGCTGGTGGAGGAGGGGCGCATCGCTGCCATCGGTGAGGGCCTGGCAGCACCCAAGGGCGCGCGCGTGGTCAATGCACGCGGGCAGGCATTGTTGCCGGGCCTGTTCGACCTGCACACGCATTGGACGCCCAATGCCACCCCGTCCGAACTGCCGCAGGTAGCCAACCTGTACATGGCTGCCGGGGTGACCACAGTGAGTGATTTCCACGAGCCGCCGGAAGCCTACGCGCCACGTCGCGCCTGGCTGGCGTCCATCGCCGCGCCGGACGTCAAGTTCGCCGCGCGCATGAGTACGCCCTTGGGCCACGGTGCTGACTGGGGCGACGAAAACACCACGCGCTGGGTGAACTCGCCCGAGGCGGCGCGCGCGGGTGTGCAGGCGGTTGCCGCCTACAAGCCGGATTTCATCAAGGCGTTCACCGATGGCTGGCGCTATTCCAATGCCGCCGACAACAGCAGCATGGACGAGGAAACCCTCACCGCGCTGGTGGACGAGGCCCACAAGCACGGCCTCAAGGTCTTCACCCATACGGTGATGGTCAAGCGCGGCAAGGCCGCGGCACGTGCCGGCGTGGATGTGATCGCCCATAGCGTGCAGGACGGGCCGGCCGACGCCGAGCTGATCCAGCTGATGCGTACCCACGGCACGGCGTATGCCCCGTCGCTGGCGGTGTATCTGCCCGAGCGGGTGGACGGCAGTGGCCGCAACAACGGCAAGCCCGAGGTGCTGGCCCAGCGCGAGCAGAACTTCGCCAACGCCCTGCACAACGTCAAGACGCTGCACGATGCCGGCATTCCCGTGGTGGTGGGTACGGATGCAGGCATGACCGGTACGCCACATGGCGCATCCACCCTGCGCGAACTGGAACTGCTGGTGCAGGCCGGGCTGAGCCCCGGCGAGGCATTGCTGGCGGGCACCTCGGCCAGCGCGAAGGCACTGGGCGTGGACGACCGCGGTACCATCGAGGTCGGCAAACGTGCCGACCTGCTGCTGGTGCGTGGCCAGCCGTGGAGCAGGATTGCCGACATCCGCAACACCCAGCAGGTCTATGTCGCCGGTCGTCAGGTACACGGCCGCGGCGCGGTGCTTCCGGCGGGCAACAAGGCGCTGGCACTGCCCGCGCAGCCGGTGCAGGCGGTGGTGGATGATTTCGAGCGTGCCGATGGCCGTACCGCACTGGATACGCTGCGCGTGGACGAGGCCGACGGCGGCAACGACCGCACCTGGCAGGTGACCGAAGTGGTGGCGCGCGAGACCGGCGGCAAGGCTTTGGCCACGCAGGCCAAGTTGTCGAGCAAGGACACGGCGTTTGCTGCCGCCATCCTGCCGCTGAGCCGTGGTTCGGTGGCACCGGTGGATGCCACGGCGTACCGCGGCGTGCGCTTCGAACTGCGTGGCAGCGCGCCCGAACTGCGGCTGGAGGTGCGTGCCCTGGGCAATCGTCGTTTCATCGCGCCGTTGCAGGCGGGCGATGCCTGGCAGGCCGTCGAGATCCCGTTCGCCACCTTGCAGGGCCAGCCGCCTTATCGCGCCAAGGCACCGGTTGCACAGTGGCAGGGCGATGACCTGCAGCAGCTGGTGTTCTCGGCCAGCGGTGCAGCAGGCAGCAAGGTCTGGTTCGAGATCGACAACGTCAGCTTCTATTGATGCGGCAGGAGTACGGGATGAAACACACACGTTTGCGCCCGTGCCTGCTGCTGGCCGTGCTGTCACTGGCCGGAACTGCTGGCGCGACGGATGTCATTGCAAGCCTGGATGCGTACGCGCCGCGGCAGGCGGCCGTGGGTGTGCAGTTGTGGCAGCAGCCCGAGCTTGGGTACCTGGAGCAGGCGTCCTCCGCTCTGCTGCAGCAGGAACTACGCCAGGCAGGCTTTCGCATCCAGGCCGGGGTAGCGGGCATGCCCACGGCCTTCGTTGCCCGCTATGGCACCAAAGGGAAGGGGCCGGTGATCGCGCTGTTGGCGGAAATGGATGCGCTGCCGGGCATGGCGCAGGCGGCTGCGCCGGTACGCACGCCCATCGCCGGCCAGGACGCGGGTCAGGCCTGTGGTCACAGCCTGTTTGGTGCGGCATCGGTGGGCGCGGCGCGGGCCATCGCGCAATGGCTGCAGCAGACCGGCAATCCCGGCGAGGTGCGGTTGTACGGCACGCCGGCCGAAGAGGGCGGCTCGGGCAAGGTCTACATGACCAAGGCGGGTCTGTTTGATGATGTTGACGTGGTGCTGCATTGGCATCCGTCTGCCGAGAATTCCGCCGCGCAGGGCACCAGCCTGGCCAATATCAGCGGCAAGTTCCGTTTCCAGGGGCGGGCCGCGCATGCTGCCATCGCCCCGGAACGCGGGCGGTCTGCGCTGGATGGCGTGGAGGCGTTCAACTACATGGCCAACCTGATGCGCGAGCACGTGCCCGATGGCACGCGCATCCACTACATCATCAGCAATGGTGGGGCAGCGCCCAACGTGGTGCCTGCCGAGGCCGAAGCGTATTACTACGTGCGGCATACCGACCCTGCGGTGGTGCGTGACGTGGTCGAGCGCCTGCGCAAGGCCGCCGAGGGTGCAGCAATGGGTACAGGCACCACCGTAGCGTTCGAGCAGACCGGCGGCGTGTTCTCGCTGCTGCCCAATGACACGCTGGGGCAGGTGATGCAGGCGGCGCTGCAGCAGGTGGGGGGCGTGCATTACGACGCGGACGAACAGGCCTTCGCGCAGCGTCTGCAGCAGAGTCTGGAAAAGCAGCCGGGGCTTGAGCAGGCAGAGGCTTTGCAGCCGTACCGTGCCGATCTTGCAGGCAGCGCATCCACCGACGTGGGCGATGTGAGCTGGAACGTGCCAACGGTGGGCCTGAGCACGGCTACCTGGGTGCCCGGCACACCGGCCCACAGCTGGCAAGCCGTGGCGGCGTCGGGCATGTCCATTGGCGCCAAGGGCGCACTGAATGCCGCCAAGGCCATGGCCCTGGCGGGTGTACAGCTGCTGCAATCGCCGGAGACGGTGGCCAAGGCAAAGCAGGAGTTCGATGCACGCCGTGGCCCGCAATTCCGCTACACCCCGCTGCTGCAGCGGGCTGATCCGCCACTGGACTACCGGCGCAAGCCTGAGGGTTGAGCGCGGATGTCGCAGGCCTGACACGCCAGTTCGACACAGGCTTCACCCGGGCACAGGCACTCTCCCCCGGGAGCGATGCCGCTGGGTAGCCCATCGCTTCCAGGGCGGCGGCCCGATCCCCTCCATCGGGCCGCCGCTCGAACTTTGAGCCGTCGGTCGGTTTTGCGTGACACCGGCAGCGGGCGTACACTGGCCTCTGTCGTGTGGGGCGGTAGCTCAGCTGGGAGAGCGTCGCGTTCGCAATGCGAAGGTCGGGAGTTCGATCCTCCTCCGCTCCACCACTATCGTCAAAAGCGCCACGTCCAACGACGTGGCGTTTTTGTTTTTGCGGCCGAGGCCGGGTTCCAAACGACAGGCGCGCATCGACCCGATGATGGGTTGAGGCTCGATCTCGGGCCGACGACTTCATGCAGTCCTGCCGCATTTGCATGTTCATGCAGCTGCCTGCTGGGCTGGCAGTTCACGCTGCTGTGGCGGCGCAGGCTCTTACGTTATCTGCCGGGCAGTGTGCACCTGGCCTACACATGAGCTCACCTAAGGTCTGCGGCAGGGGAGCGGAGACCGCGCGTCAAGCGGCGGCCCGCAGGTTTCAGTTGTGATTCCAGTGATGGCACCGGGAATGCCATTGACTGGAGGGGTGTGCAGATATGCATGCATCTCGGTCCCCTGGCAGATAAACAACAGGGGATGAGATTTGAAGAAGACTTTCCTGGCCGCGATGCTGATGTCGCTGGCTTCGTGCGCTGATGACACGCCCTCCGCGGCAGCCGCCAAACCCGACAGCGCCGCTGGCATGGGGCAGGTGCTGACTGTCTATAACTGGCCGGACTATGTGGCGCCGGACACCATCGCCAACTTCGAGAAGAAGTACGACGTCCATGTGCGCTATGAAGTATTCACTGGCAACGAGGTGCTCGACCAGAAACTGAGCGAGAAGGCCATTGCGTATGACGTGGTGTTTCCATCGGCCCGTCCGTACGGCGCCGATCAGGTGAAGAACGGACTGTTGCGCCGTCTGGACAAGGCTGCGCTCGGCAACTGGAAGAACCTCAGTACCGACGCACTGCGCGGTTTGAGCGTGCTCGATCCAGGCAATGCCCATCTGGTGCCCTACATGTGGGGCACCACCGGCCTGGGCATCAATCTGCAGCAGGTGAAGCAGGCACTCGGCGAAAATGCCGACCTGGCGACCTGGGCTACCTTGTTCAATCCGGCCAAGGCCTCGCGCCTGTCCGAGTGCGGTATCGGTGTGGTCGACGATGAAGAAGAAGGGCATATCGCCGCCATGATCTGGATGGGCCGTGACGTCAACGACGTCAGTGCCGCCAACCTGGACGCAGTGCAGGATGCCTTTGGTCGCATCCGTCCCTATATCCGCAAGTTTGGTGCTGCTACCGAGCTCATCGACGATCTGGCCGCGGGCAAGCTGTGCCTGGTGTTGAGCTACTCCGGCGACGTGGCCCAGGCGCAGGCCAGGGCCACCGAGCTCGCCAAGGGCGGCGAGGCGCCCGAGATCAGGTACCTCATACCACGCGAGGGCGCGTTGCGGTGGGTGGACACCGTGGCCATTCCGCAGAACGCTGCCAATCCGAAGTTGGCGCATGCCTTCATCAACTACCTGATGGAGCCGGAGGTCATCAGCGCCATCACCAACCATGTGGCGTATGCAAATGCCAATGCAGCGTCATCGCCCCTGATCGACAAGGAGATCATCGGCGACCCGGGCATCTATCCGCCTGCATCGGTGGCCGCAAAGCTGGTCGATTCGGCGGAGCTCAGCGAGCAGCAACTGCAGCGCCGCCGCGACAGTTGGAACAAGATCGTCTATGGACTCATGCGCTAGGTGGTTGCCTGTCTGGTGCAGCCACGCCCAGCTGGTGATGGGTTGAGTGGCGCCGCGCGGAAACGCGGGCATGGATGCATCAGCTGCGCAGGCGTCGTTGGGTTGAGTGGGACAGCGGGGCTTGCAGGGGGAGGTGGCGAAGTCTTGCTGAAATTATCGCCAGCGCAGCCGCTGTCGCATTGGGGCCGCTCCTTGCGCGACAAGGGTTTAGGCAGCAATTCCGGGCAATGTGAAATTTTTTGTGAAAATGGCTTGCCGAAACCGAAATAGCTCCGTAATATACGCCTCCTCGACGGCAGCAACGCCGACGAAAACAAAGCAAAGTGGCCGAGTAGCTCAGTTGGTAGAGCAGGGGATTGAAAATCCCCGTGTCGGCGGTTCGATTCCGTCCTCGGCCACCATAAATTCAAGGGTCTGCAGAAATGCAGGCCCTTTTTATTTCAGGGCTTGCACCGTTTTTGCACCACTTCCCAAAGTTGGAAGTCGGGCCGCATCAAGAGCCAGATGCTCCGGTGACAAGTGCGAGTACCGCAGTACCGACTGGTACGAGCGCCAGCCTCCCAGCTCCATCAGCGCACGCAGGCTGGTCCCAGCCATGACGTGCCAGCTCGCCCAGGTGTGCCGAAGGTCGTGCCACCGCAACGGCTGGATCTTCGCCCGGCGCTGCGCAGCTTTGAACCCGTGGTTGTTGCCGCGCGTGTACGGCTGGCCCTCCTCGTTCGGGAACACCCAATCCTTGTTCTTCCCCTTCTGCATCTCCAGAACCTTCATGGCCTGATCGTTGAGCGGAGCGCCGATGGCCCGCTTCCCCTTCGCGTGAGGGGCAGGAATCCAAGCCACACGGCGCGCGACGTCTACCCGCGACCACTCCAGCCGCAAGACGTTCTGCTCACGCCAGCCCGTTGCCAGCGCGAACAGGTAGGGTGCGCGGAGGTGGTCGGCCAGCTCGTCATACAGGCGCTCTGCCTCGGGGCGAGTCAGCCATCGGTAGTCTTCCTTCGGCTTCCCGTTCTCCTGCAGCTGGATGGCCGGAACGCGGTCGATCCACTCCCACGAATGGGCCGCGCGCAGGATCGACCGGACTAGGGCCAGCATCTTCTCGGCGGTCGAGCGAGACGTGGTGCGGGTATCGTCCGCACGTCGGTTCTTCTTCACCTTTGGCTCGGCCATGCGGGCGGCCAATAGGTCAGCGATGACGTCCGACGTTATGTCGTCCAGCGCCAAGTGCCTCAGGTGTGGGTCCAGCCAGCGGAGGTTGTGGAGATCCTTGCTCAGGCTACGCTTGCCTTGGCTGCCCGATAGCCAGCGGGTGACCGCCTCGGGCCATGTGCGCCGAGGCTTCTCTCCCAGCCGGTTTACCCGGTACGTTTCCGCGTGGAGCTTCGACGCCCACTCGACGGCGAGGGCGCGGTCGGAAGTCCCAGTGCTTCTAAATACGCGCTCACCGTTGGGGTCGGTGTAACGGATGTAGAGGGTGCCTTTTTTACCTCGGGCAACGAGGGTGTAGGGACTTCTTGCCATTTTTCGCCAGCCAGATACGCGTCGAGCGCTTGTTTGTTGAACTTCCAGCGTCCGCCCACCTTACGTCCTGGCGGGTGGTTCTTCTTGCCCATGAGCCGGGTAAGCGTCACGGGGTGCATCCTGAGGTGGAGTGCCGCCTCTTTAAGCAGCAGGTTCTCGCTCATCTTCCCGTCCTTTCAGTGCTTCTAGTGCCTGTTCTCGGCCAGTGAAATAGCTGTAGTGGCGACCGTGCTCCCCACTGAACTTCCTCTCCAGCAGGTCAGCCTGTCTCCGCCAGTAGCCCTCGCGGTCAGGCTGGCGACTGGAGTTGAGTAGGCACTGGAACACGGCGTCCTCAACGGCGCGAGCCTTGAGTTCAAGCTCACGCATCGCTCGCCTCCTGCGGGCTGTCCGCGTCCTGCTTCTCGTAAGCATCAAGTACGCGGCGCAACTCGGCGGCATTGACGCGGAACTGGTAGATCGTGTGGCCGGTTGACTTGGGGCCAGCCAGCCTATGCAGGCCTGATTCGTCTGCGATATGCAGGCTGGGTCCGCTCGGGCCCGACAACACCTCAAAGAACACCTCTCCAACTTCTAGGTTCATCCCTTCACCCCCTGCGGGCGGGCGGCTGGCATCGCCGGGTGTGGCGTCCAGTGCGTGTGATAACCGGGCCAGTCACTATCGTCAGGGCTACCAATCCACGCTGGCTCGCCAAGCCATTCCCTCGTCTCAGAATCCAACGACCACCACACTGCCGGGCCGTAATCCTCGTGCCATTCGTCCAGCGGCCTTGCCTCCAGCGCGGCGCGCAGGGCGGCGGTGATGGCGGCGATTGATGCAGCGACAAGCGGTGGCAGCTCGCAGCCAGCTACCAGCATGTCGGCTGGTGCATCCTCGCTGAGCTTTCGCCATTCCTGCGCCAGCAACTCCCTGGCGCGCTGCTGGTCATCCACGGGGCACCTCCTTGAACTTGTCTCGCACGTCTTGCGCCAGCAATGCGAGCATTGATGCCCGGTCGAATGCGTCTGCAAGTTGGCCCTGTGCTTGTCGCTTCAACGCCCAAATGATGTGACGCTCGGGAGTTTCAACATCCACGTCCGCATCAATCGCTTCCGTGGCCGCCAATGCCTTGGCCGCCTTATCTGCGAGGCTGAGTTGGTTACTCATCCGACACCCCCGCGCCGTGGCTGTAGGGCTACTCATCGTCGTCAGCCTCATCCTGCCAGTTGTCAGGCTCCGACCATCCGCACATGTCGCAGTGATCGCTTCCGAGCGAGCCAAGGTATACGCCGCACTCGGGCCGACCGCAGTACAGGCGGCTCACGCCCCCACCTCGGCGCTGGTGGCCTGCCTTCTGTCGCATTGCGGATAGCCGCATTGCAGGTTGTGCATCGGACATCCGCCCGGCTTCTTGTGGTTCTCACAATGACCGGTGGTGTACTTGGGCGCATCGCTGTCGCCCTTGAGGCTGTCCTGCGGCAACGGCGCGAACTCCACAATGTTGATGCTGCCTTCTTCCAAGCACTCGACGTTGCCGACGTTGAGGCCGTAATACGTCGGTTCGCCGTCGTCGCCCGTGGTCTGGCCGATCCACAGCACGCCACCGCACCACGGCTCGTCCTCGTCCGCGCCGCGAAGCGTATCCGCCAGAAGCTCCATGTTCTCCGGCGTCAGCTGCATGCGATCCGGCACCAGCGCCCAGCCGGCGGGCACCTGGAATTCGGGAGCGGCCCCCTTGGGGTTGCCCTTATTCCCGCACGCATAGCAGTCCCATGGACCATTGCCGTTGGTGTCGAAGATGCCGCGCCCATTGCAGGTTTCGCAGTCGTCGCCCTTGGGGCTGGCGTCGATCAGCTTGGCTTGCTCATCCAGCCACGCGTTGGCCTGGTCGAACGATTCGATGCCGAACTCCTGCGCTAGTGCACGAGCGATCTTATACGGGTGGTCAAAGTTGTGGTCATTCCACACGTAGGCGATCCACAACAGTTTCCGTGCCAACGCATACACCGCTTCCGTGCAGGCCGCGTGCAGGTCGATCCCCGGTGCTGCGGGGGTGCTTGCGTTAAGAGCATGGGCCTCGCTGGCGATAGCAAACAAACCACCTTGCGAGGCAGGGGCGATACGCTGACTCTTGCACCAGTCCATCAGCTTTGACCAAAGCCACGTACCCTCGACGTTACATTTAACCGGCGCTGCGGCGACGGGGGCGGCGAACAGTTCCCGCGCCTCATCCGGATAGTGGGCCTTTCGTCCTTCGTACTGAGATTTGCTTGCATCCTGCCATGAGCCTAGAACGCTATTGAATACCTGCCATCCTGCCGCCTCCTGCGCTGCGACTGAAAGAATGATTCCAGGCGCGACCTCATCGCAGGTACGCGCAACGCCATTGAAGATAGCGTTCCGGATCTGAGTGCGAGCATCCGCCTCCGGCGAACTGCCAGCCTCAACCGCCTTCACCGCATCCGCGTACCCTGCCTGATAGCCCTCGGCATGCCCATTCGCCGCTGCCGTGCTCATGTCTGCTGCTGAAAATCCGTTGCTCATGTCTTTCTCCTAAAGGGTGGGGCGGGCCGGTGCTGATCTCCGGCTTTCGGTTCTTGTTTGATGGCTACCCATCCGCTAGCAGGGGTGTTCCGCAATTAATTCGGGCCTGAGCCGTCGCAGAGGTGTCCCACTATCGCGCCTCAGCCTGCGCATTCCGCCCCGTAGATCAGAAGGGAATCGAGTCGTCGAGGTCAGCGGCGGTCTGCTGGGCGCTCGGGGCTGACTGCTGCTGCCGCGCTGGGCGCTGCTGCTGGCTCTGCCCGCCTTGTTCGCGGCTCTCGTCCTGCTCAAAAAGACTGGCTTTCCCGTCCCACCAGTTGCCAGCCGGGAACGCGTTGAATTCCAGGCTGATGCCGCCGTCATCCCATTGGGTCGCACGGCCAAGATTCACCCACTGCTTTTTGTCTTCGCCGTTGCGGGTCGTGTAGGCCTTGCCGGCTGCGATATTGAAACGTTTGATTACCTGTGCCATTACGCTGCGCTCCTCATGTTCTTCATGTCCTGGACGATGGCTGCTACTTCTGCGTCTGCTGCCGTCACTGCCTGTTTGAGTTGGTCGATAGCCTTCTCGTCCCGCTCCACGCGGGTGATTGCGAGCTGCAGGCCATCGGGGAAACGGGGGTCGAAGCTCACCACGTCGCACCACTGGCGACGGGTGATCCACATCTGCCCCTGAACCTGCCAGCGGTACTCCCTTGCGTGCGCTCCGTCGCGGAGAGCGGCGAGGTGCTTGGCCTGCGAAGCGGGGCACTTGAACTCCACCAGCCCGTCGTCACCCAGCAGGCCATCAGGTGAGATGCCTACGGACGGCCAGCCCGGATCAGTGACGAACGCTGCCAGTTCCACCAACTCGCCCGTCTTTGCCTCGTAAGCCCCGCGTGCCAGCGGCTCCAGCTCTGTGCCGCGCTTCATGGCTTCGTTCTGGAAGGTTTGCTCCGGCTCGCCTGTCAGTCGCTCCAGGGCCACCGCGACAATCAGGTTCTGGCGGCTGGCGGACGGGCCTGACTTCGTGGTCGCCATCAGGTCAGCGAAACGGGAGGCTGTGAACTTGCCAGCGCGTGCGGCCAGCCATTCGGTTGATCCCTGAATCATTGGGTCACCTCCACAGCGTCGGCCTTCTCTGCAATCTCCTTGAACTCCTGCACGCGGTCCTTGACCAGCTCGCGCTGTGCCGGGGCGTTCTTCCACACTTCGCGGAAGTGGGCGACGCCGTTCTGCGCTTCGGCGCGGAAGTAGGCGAGGGCGGCATCACGCTCGGGGCTGTCTGCGGGAGTAGCCTGCTGCACTGCCGCCTGCACCGACTTCGGCGGAGCGCGTCCCACAATCTCAGCCACAACCTCATCCGGCAGGTCTTCAATGTCCTGCGTGAACAGGTCGGATGCCGCAGTGACGGTCAGAACGCCATCGGTCAGGCCGCGCTTCTTCGCCATTTTGAGGATGGTGTTGGAAACGTCTGCCGGGTTGGTTCGGACCTGCTTTTTCTGCTCGACGCGGCCATTCCACTTGGCGAACTTGATGCGGCGGCGGTTCTCCGGCGTTGCGTCGAACTCTTCATCACACAACGCTGCGCGCCATGCGTACTTCTCCTCGCTGCTGCTGCACTCGCCGATGCCCGCGCCCAGGAATTGGCCGGATGCCGAGCGAATCGACACCTTGACGCGATAGTGAATCTCGCCGTCTCGGCCAAGGTCGGTTACTTCCGGGTCTGCGGCCAGACGGAAGGTGCTCATGATCTTTTCAGCGCCAGCCTTGTACAGACTCTTTTGCTTCGTGCCGGGGATGACGCCGAAGTGGGTGCCGTCCTTCATCACCTCCAGCATCACGTCCTGCATCAGGTTCACCTGAGCGCGCACATCGGCAGCTGTCAGGGAGCGTGATCCGTAGTTGTCTACGGCTGGCTGGAAGGCCACTACATTGTTGTCGTTGCTCATGTCCTGCTCCAGGTAAAGGGGAAACTCGGACCGTCTTTCCGGCCTGCCATCTGCCGCGCCCGTCGTGCCGCGTCGTTTTGCGGTGGACCCGTGGCAACCGCTGCCGTCCGCCTCATGGATAGGCGCAGTACATCGACACGGGCGGAGTCCTTCGGGTGGCAGCTTCCAAGGGGTTATTAGCGCCACCCCTTGGTGGGCTAGGGGTTATCGAACAGGGCGCTTCGTCTGCGCCGGGAAGTCGGGGATGGTGGTCGGCGGCTCGTGCTTGGGCTTAGCCGCTCGCTGCCTGAGGTAGACCGTCCACTCGTCGTAGGTGAGAAGGATTGCAATCACCGCGATCAGTGCGAGCGTGACTGCGAAGGAGGGGAGTCGCAGGTAACCGGCAACTGCTGCCAGGGCGATCAGTACCAGCGTTCCGAACGTCCAGCGATAGGGCTGAGGCTTAATCACGATCACTCTCCTGTGCGCAGATGCCTTCGTTGGCTTCCAGTTCTTGCAGCGGGTCAGGTGCCTTGATCGGCGGCAGCCCTTGTTGCATTGCTGCAAAGAATTCCTTGTCGTCCATCACAAGCCCCCAGCAAGTTGAAGAAGACGCAGCGGCGCGTAGAGAACGATTGCTGCTGCGACAATTACCCACCCGGCTGTCATCCATTCCGAGTAGCGCGGCGTTTCGGTCGGGTGCGGTTTCATGCGGAACCTCGCACGCGGGAAAGGGCGGCCCGCATCCTGTTGACTGATTTGCCGCTCAAGAAAACGATCTCGTCGCTTCCAATGACGCCGCTTTCGCGGAGCGTGAAAAGCCCCTCTATCGGCCCCAAGGCATCAATCAGCTCGGTGACGGCTGCGCAGGTTGCTTCGAGCTTCGGCGCTTCCTGTGCGCTGTAAGCATCAGTGTCAGCAAGCGCACGATGAGACTCGGCATGGCGACGGATTACAGCCAGCACATCGACCCCGCTCATGCCGCACCCCCGGTTGCCTTGGCGATGGCGGCGCGGGCCTTGGATACCACGTCGCGCTTCTGTTGAACGGTAACCCCGCCGGTCGGCCCTGCCGCAAGCGCGGTCATTTCCACCAGCGCCTCCAGCAGCTCCGGCGCGGCGGCGATCAGGCGGGCGTTGGCTTCCTGTTGCTCTGCGCCTGCCTCAGTTGGGCCGCACGCAGCAATTTCCTGCACCATCCCGCCGCCAATGCGGGCCTCCACATAGACAGTGGAGAAGCCGCTGCGATGCGTGTACCAATTGCCTGGCGTGTGCTTGTTGGCGGTCATGCTTTGCTCCTGGTTACTGAGGTCCATGTGAGGCCATCCTTTATGTCGCGAATAGTTCGTCGGCCCACGCCATACCTGTCCGCTAGCGCTTGGGTGTTGTCTTGCGTGTTCTCGTAGATCTCTTTCGCTTGATCTCTTGTCAGGCGAGCCCTGCCGTTCTCCTCGCCTACTGCTGAGCGGAGCCCCATCCGATACGCATGAAGCGTGTTCTCTTGCGGCGTCACCATTTCTAGATTGGCAATGCGGTTGTCCCACTTGATGCCGTTCTTGTGGTTTATCTGCATTCTTTTTGGGATTGGTCCATGCAATGCCTCCCAAATAAGAAGGTGCGCTTGCATCTGGAAATTGCGGCGCTTCACCTGCACGTATCCATTTCGCTTACACGTGAATGGGCGTCCATGCAGCCCGTAGACAATCCCGCTATCAGGGTCAAACCGATATCCCTTGTGCTCCATCACGCCGCTTCTCCAAACAGTTGGCGGCGTTCGATGGCGAACAAGTCATCAGGGAGGGGTGCGGGCGACACGACCGTCTGGCGCAGCGATCCGTAACGCATGGCGACATGCGGGTAGCGGCCAAACTTGCGGAAGTCGTTGCGGGCTTTTGCCAGCAGGCAGATCGGATCGATCGGAGCAGTGCGAATCCAGCCGTCTCCGCTGCACTCGGCGCACTTGACCGCATATTCCTGTTGCGGATCGCGGCACCAGCTGTCATTGAAGATCAGCTCGCCAGCGCCGTTGCACTCGCGGCAGATGCGGCTGTCCTTGGTGTTCCTGGCTGGCTGCTTTGCCATCTCTGCATCCCTCGGCCTCGGGGTGAGGCGATGGATGTAGTAAATCATCGTTGACCAATGCAGTCAACAAAGATTTACCGATCCGAGCGCAGCCCTCCCTGAACCCCTAACGCGGCGTTCAGGGTTACGTTATGCATGCATATGCTTGCAATGTTAGCAAGCATATGCATAATCGGAGCCTCGCATCTACATGGAGCGGCACCGTGGACGACAGCAGCAGTGATGTGAAGATTGATGGGCGTTCAAAGGGCGGAGTCGCCCGTGCAAAAAGTCTTGGCAGTGATCGTCGCAGCGCGATTGCTAAGGCCGCAGCAAAAGCACGCTGGAACAAGGAGCCATCTGTCGTAGAGCCGCTTGCCGCGCAATGGCAGGGGCAAATCAATCTGGGCGGTGAGCCAATCGATTGTTATGTCTTGAACAATGGGAAGCGGGTGATCCACCTGCGGGCTGTGGTTAAATCAATCGCAGGTGCCGACAGCGGCGACCTGGCCAAATTCATAGGTGTTTCTTCCCTAAAGTCATTTATAGACAAGGACTTAGTCCTGGCCGAACTTTTAGAGTTTTCAATCCCAGGAACTCAGTTCAAAGGCAGTGGACTTGGCACGGAGGTGTACGAGCTGATTTTGCGTGGGTACGTTGCAGCCTTGTATGAAGGTGCTCCTCTGACAGATCGGCAACGCGAGATCGCCATCAAGTGCGCAGTAATCAGCTCTGGACTGGTACGGCTTGGACTCGATGCTCTTGTGGATGAGGCAACGGGCTATCAGTACGAGCGAGCTGAGGACGCTCTGCAAGTGAAGCTTCGTGCGTTCATTGCAGACGAACTTAGGGACTGGGAGAAAACCTTTCCAGATGAGCTCTGGCAGGAGTTTGGCCGCTTGACTAGTTGGAAGGGCGCGCTCCACAGTAGGCCGAAGTGGTGGGGGAAGCTGGTCATCGAGCTCATCTACGACACATTGGATAAGGATGTGGCGAAGTACCTGAAAGAAAACAAGCCGCCTCAGGGAGCTCACTGGCACCGCCAGTTGACCGAAAACGTTGGTGCGCGTCAGTTGGTTTCGCGATGCTACGAGGTTATCGGCATGGCGAAAACGTGCCAATCCATCAGGGAGCTCAGGGACAAGGTTGCAGAGCATTATGGAAATAGGACCGTCCAGCTGACGCTAACGCTTCCAAAGCTCTGATCCGAGTTGCAAAAAACCCCGCTCCGGCGGGGTTTTTTGTTGCCCGAAGGAACCCACTACTTGAGGAATGCCAGCAGCTCGTCGTCCTCGTCGTAGCTGCGGATGCGGATTTCGCCACCGTCTGGCGCATCCATGACGGTGGTCCCGTTGTCGAACACCATGGCCGACATAGAGCGCCCTGAGCCGGTCTGCTTGGTCAGCATGATCCCATCGGTTGCGGAGGGCAGGGAGGGCGTCCAGCCTGCATTGAGAAGCAGAATCAGGCGACGGAAAGCCGTGGAGGTGGATATGTGGCGGTCTGGCATGTCGCCTCCTGCGCATAAGGGGAAGCCTCGCGTGCGGGGCTGGGTTCAGTCCGTATAGCGGTACTTGGCGTCTATTCGGGACATAACGACCACAGGGGCGAACATCAAGAGCCCCGCAAAAGCCATGCCTTCAAGCCAGCCTGCATGGCCCATTCGGAACCCAATCCAAAGCCCCACCAGTAGCCCGTAGATAGTGGCCGCAGACACCGACGCGTGAAGATGCTGCCGCCTTGTCTTCGGGTCCATCACTTCAGCCACCCGCCAGTCCACCTGACCCGGCCAACCACCTTGATTCCGTCGTCCATTGGCCTCGGCTCCTTCCAGTCGTGATCGCCGTCTAGGTTGTCAGAAACGAAGGTGGTGACGCCCTTGCTGACTAGGGCGCGCTTTACCATGTACTCCTCAGCGCCCGCGCCGGGGATGAGAACCACATAGACGCCCCTGTTCTTCGGCACAGTGTCGGTGGTGTCGAACAGGATGGCGTCCCCTTCCTTGATCGTCGGCCACATGCTGTCGCCAGACCCATACATGACGGCCAGGTGCTGGGGGCTTAGCCGCTTCCTGGATAAGGAGTCACGCCGGAACTTGAGCTTGTGCGTTTCCGCCCATTCCTGAGCCTCGGGACCAGAGCCAAGGCCTGCAGCCTGCGAGTAGCCCGTTACGTCGGCCCAGTCCGTATCGTCTAGAACGGGTGAGGCCGTAATTGCTTCCTTTGGCTCCTCCCCTGTGGTCAGCCATTCAAGGCGGACCTTGAAGTGTGATGCCCAGGCTGCGAGCCACGCGGGACTAGGCTCTTTGATAAGCCCCTTTTCTATGCGCGAGACGTGCTGCTTGCTGGAGCCAGCGATCTTCGCGAACTCAGGCTGGGTCATTGAACCCCTGAGTTTCCTGAGCCGTTCACCAATGGATTCCTTCATGTCGCGAATAATTGACCATTCACGGTAAATCATGGTTGACCTTGCGGGTAAATGATGATTTACTTCGGCCATGGACATGACCAAACAAGCGGTGAAGTCGGCCCTCGGACTCCTGAAGGACACCGAGCTGGCGCAGTTCTTTGGAACATCCAAGCAGGCCGTTGGGCAGTGGCCTGACAACGAGCCGCTTCCACAGGGAAGGCAGTGGCAGGCGAGGGCTCTCCGCCCCGACGTCTTCGGCCAAGAGACAGCCCGCCGCACCCGCAAGAGGGGGAGCTGAGATGCGTAACGACTGGTGGTCTGAGTACACGCCTTTTGAGCCGATCACGGATTCCCGCCACCCACGCGTATGGCTCCGGTTGCTGGTTCGTGGAATCTCGGCCTGGCTGGACAAGCCAACCAAGGCCGAGGCTGCCCATAAGGACGCGTGGCTGGCCGAGTTCAACGCCTGGTTGGCTCGGCCCGAAGGCGCGGAATCTTCCAAGGGTCCAGCGCAGCCATCGCTGCATTCCGAGCCTGAGCAACTGGCTCCGGAAGCTCCTGAGAGGCGCGGTTGAACGCCTGTATCGCTACCTTCAAGGGCGCATCCCTCACTTGGTCGAGAGGCGGGAGCATCCCTACTAACGCCCGCAGCAGCTCGTTCTGCCAAGCGTTCTCTGCTTCCAGCTTCAACAGCCTTGTTTCCAAATCTTCCATGTCCGTCTCCGGTTTGTTGGTTGGGTCGCACCGCCAATCCTACCGGCAGACGGACACCCATGAGCGGGCTGCCTGACATGTCAGCTCCTCGCCCGCAGCAGTCGAACAACTGCCCGTCCATCAACAAGCCGCAGGGCGTACACGTCGCCATCCACGCGAATGATCGCGGTGACGTTTCCCGTAATCGCTTCAAAGACTGATTCATCCATCTGGCTGCACTCCGTTGGTGTGCGGCCATTTTCAGGACCAACGAGGGGAATTCAGGGGAACACGTGTTCCCAAGGATTCCCAAGAACGCAGAGAGGCAGAAATGCGGTCACTACACATTACATACGAAGGCGGTCTAACCCAAACGTCTCGCAGCCTGCGCGAGCTGCTGCTGGTCCAGGTGCAGCGCAACGGCGGCGTGGTTGCCGTGGCGGGCAAGCTCGACCTGAGCCCGTCCAAGCTGACCGAGAAGCTGGCAGGCGGCGACAGCGGCGGTAAGCCGCGCGGCATGACCATCGATGAGCTGGAGCGGTATCTGAAGGAGACGGGCGATATCTCGCCGATCCACTACCTGATCGAAAAGTACATGACGAGCCCGAGCGCCCAGCACGCGGAGGCCATCGCCAAGTTCACTGAGCTGGTGGCTGCCATTACGCCGATTGCGGCCCAGCTGGGAGTGAAGTGGCCGTGAGTCCAAAGAAATCCCATCCGTGGCGTGCGTTCAATCCTGGCTGGCTCAAGCAGGGTTCGGACAAAGCCCGCGCTGACCGTGTGATTCCGGTTGCCGCTCGACCGATCAAGGCCTAACGCATGTCCACTCAGATCATGTCCGCCTGCTGGAAGCTCCAGATGCCGCCTACGGCTAAGGCGGTGCTGATCTCGCTTGCCGACAACGCGAACGACCACGGTGAGTGTTGGCCGTCTCTGACGACGATTGCTGAGCGGACCTGTTTCGGTCGCACCGCAGTCATCGAGGCCATCAAGTGGCTGGAGTCGGTTGGGCTGGTGAAGGCAGATCGAACTGACCGTTACCGCACTTTCTACGTGCTGACACCGGCCAACTTTGATGCAGAAAAACTAGTCCGACAGGACAACCAGTCCGGGAAACGTACTAGTTCATCTAACGGCGAACTAGTCCGTCTGGCGGACAACGAAGTCCGGGAGCCGGACGACGAAGTCCGGCAGGCGGACACTAACCGTCAAGAACCATCAAGAACCGTAAGTAAAGCAACCAAGAAGCAACGCGCTGACGCGCTCCCTTGCCCCGATGACGTGAGCCCGCAGACGTGGGCCGATTGGCTGGCGCTGCGCAAGGCGAAGAAGGCCCCGGTCACCGAGACCGTGGTGAAGCAGGCCCGCAACGAAGCCCGCAAGGCTGGGATCACGTTTGAGGCTTTCCTCGCCGTCTGGTGCGCCAGGGGATCACAGGGCCTGCAAGCCGACTGGCTCAAGCCCAACGAGCGGGCAGGTCCAGCGCCGGGCAGGTTCGCCCAACCCGCATCACCCCCCAGCAAGACCCTATCCGCAATCCAACAACTGCAGGGCATGAAGCATGGAAACCAACTGGATTCACGACGAAATTCTGGACGGCCTGAGCCAGCTGCTTTGCTTGAGTCTGGATCGGACCCCGGCAGCGGACATGATTGCTGGGACGGCGATGGGGTGGCACCGGGCGGTTACTGACGACCGTGTGTGGGACCAGCAGCTGGACACGCCGCGCTTCCGCAAGGCCTTCACGAATCTGATCAAGAACAGGCGGCAGTGGCCGTCGCCCGCTGACTTCATGGAAGCGATGCCGCCACGCGAGCAGCTGGCGCTGACGAAGCAGCCGATCAAGGCGAGCCCAGAGCGCGCTGCGCAGGCGGCGCAGGAACTCGCCAGCTTCCTCGGGAGGGCGCACTGATGAGCAAGGCAGACGTAATCCGGACGCTGCACAACGAGCGCTGCAGCCTGGACGAGATCGCGGCGGCAGTGGGGTGGAAGCGGGAGTCGGTTGAGAACTTCCTCCGCTACAAGCTCATCGCCAACAAGGTGCAACGGAGATTCATCGGATGGCGCGGGAATCCACTGAGTCATCGAGTAGTGAGCTTCTGAGCCCCCGCCAATTTGGCCGCTGGGCGCGAGAAGCAGGCCGGGGCATCAACAGTTGCCCCGGCTACGGAATAACACCAGAAGCAGCCGAGCAGCGCCAAGAGTGGCGGGCTGGCTGGAACGAACGGGATAGGGAGATGAGGTGATGAGCAGGCAAGCAACGGAAGCGTGGATCACGAAGTATGCGCTGACTAGCGGGATCATCCATGCGACGGGCGAGGCAAGCGACGGAACGTTCATTTGGTACGGGAACAGTAGGGCGATGAACTTCGCCCATGGCGAGGGAAAAGAGTGGCATCGCTCGCTGGATGCGGCACTGGATCGAGCTGCGGCCATGCGTGACGCGCGACTGGAGAGCCTCACCAAGTCCATCAGGAAGATGGAGAAGGTCAAATTCAAAGTCGTGGAGGCCTGACATGAGCGAGAACGAGATCAAGCTGGGTGAATTGGCCGCAGTGAAGCGGCTGGAGCGTGCCTGCATGGCAGGAGGCTGGGTCGCCGCACAGATTCAATCCGATGACGTGCAAGAAGTCCTGCGCTATATCGACCGCCTGACGGCAGAGCTTGCCGAAGCGAACGGGAAACTTAGCCGATTCATGGACAGGTGGGAGGGATTCCGTAAGCGCAAGAATTCTGAATTTTGGGAAATGAAAGAAGAGCGCGACGAAGCCCAGCGCAAGCTATCGGTTGCAGTTGCCGAAGGAAAGGGATTGGTTGCCGATGCGGAGCGGTATCGATTCTTGCGAAATCCTGCCGAGGCAAGCCCGCAGCCTGCGGCTTGGATCGAGGGGCGGGGTAACGAGTTCATCGAGTCCGAGTGGCTGACTGGCGAGTTCGCAGACGCAGCCATCGACGCCGCCAGGGCGGAGGGCGGGGTATGAGCTGGATGATCGTCTACGCAGTCGTTTTCGTGGCGATGCTGTATGCAGACTGCATTGCTTGCTACGCCGTACGCCGCCGCTTCCGCATCTGTCAGTGCATCGTTCTATGCGCCATCTGGCCGGTTACGCTCCCGATGGTGCTTGCTGGGGTTGCATTCCTTACGCGGAATAATCCTCCGACCGGGGGCGACGCATGAACATCCAAGCAAGCAGCCGAGGTGATTGGGAGCTGCAGGGCTCTACCGGCATGACGGATAAGCAGCGGAAGATGCTCAACGCTGTTTGTGGCGATCTGGCCGAACAGGTGGCATGGCACGGCAACCACCTCAGCAAAGACGACTGGCGGCACATGCTGGCCGGGACGATGCTCGGCTGGCGGATGATGCCCGCTATCGACCGGGGCGAGGGCGCAGCGGGTTTCATCATGCTGGGTGGCTCAAGCCTGAAGCTGACGAAATCGCAAGCAGCAGACGCGATCACCACCGGCTTGCAGATCGGAGACCATCCCGAAGATCAGCGACTGCGCGCCAAGCCGGTGCGGTGGTCGGATGCCGTGATGCGCGGGTTGGGGTTCAACCCTGCTGATTTCTGCGACAGCGAATACAAGGCGGTGGCGTGATGCGCCCCGGACACTGGACCCGAGAGGATCTGGACAAGCTGGCGCGGCTGTACGCGGACACCCATACCCGCGACCTTGCCGCGCAGTTCGGCCGCACCGAATCCTCGATCTCAAACAAGGCTGTGGTACTGGGCCTGAAGAAGTCGGACGAATACCACCAGCGCAAGCCCGGTGTGTTCCGTCCGGGCCACACAACGTGGAATCAGGGCAAGAAAGGCACGACCGGGCATCACCCCAACTGCCAAGCAACGTGGTTCAAGCCGGGCCAGCTGAGCGGAAAGGCGGCGCGACTCTACAAGCGCGTGGGGTCGCTTCGGATCAATGACGGCCAGCTCCAGCGAAAGGTCACCGACGATCCGCAGCTGAAGGGATGCCGCAAGTGGATTGCCGTGACGCGGCTTGTGTGGGAGGCGGCGAACGGGCCGGTACCGGCAGGCCATGCGGTCACCTTCAAGGCAGGCCGCGCAACCATTGTCGAGCAGGAAATAACGCTAGAGGCCATCGAGCTGGTTAGCCGCGGTGAGCTGATGCGGCGCAACTCACGCCATACCCGCTACCCGGAAGAGCTGAACAAGTTGATGCAGCTCAAGGGTGCACTTAACCGAAAGATCAACAACCGACTGAGAGAGGAAACCACAGCATGAAGAACAAGATGAGCGACGTTCGCGATCACCTGGTGGCGATGATGGAGCTGCTGAACGACAGGGACTGCCAGCCCGCGGACGTGGAGAAAGCCAAGGCGCTGAGCATGGTGGCTGGTCAGTACGTGGCGACCGTCAAGACGGAGCTGGACGCGCACCGCCTGGCAGACGACATCGGCCGGCTCCCGTCCGTGATTGGTGAGGGCGTGCAGGTTCCGCGGCTGCATGCGATCCAAGGCGGGCGCTGATCCATGGCCATCGTCTCCAAGCACCTGCGCCAGTCCGCCGGCCACCACGACGCGCACTGCATGGTGAACGTCGAGGGGGTGTGCGGAGACGCCACGGATGCCAAGTCTGCCGGCTGCATGTTGGCGCACTGGCGATTCAGCGGCAACGCGGGCGGCGCGCAGAAGCCAGACGACCTTTGTGCAGGATTTTCTTGCGGCCCCTGTCACACGGTTATGGACTCAAACGGGACCACTCACGGTATCGCCCGCGGCTCTGAGGAATGGCTGTTCTACGCCTTCCGCGCAACTTTGCGGACCCAGCGCTGGTGGTTCGACCACAACTTTCTAAACATCAAGGGGGCGAAATGAGCGCACCACACATGAAACACCGCAAAGGCCGTCCTTGCCTCGCCGAGGGGATGAGCATCCTTACGCACGAAATCGAGGAAGTGGCCGAGGCCATCAAGCTGCGCATCTTGTCGCGCAAGGGGACATGGGAGGTTCACGCCGGAACTGACGGGCGGATCTTCATGGATGACGCGGACTGCCCGCGCCATGCCAAGGGGCTGCCAGATTCATGGCTGGTGGGCACGTACACCAACAAGGCCCACATCGAGGTCATCGAGGAAGATCTGTCCGAGCGCCGCATGGAGCTGCTGCAGGCGAGGAAGGCGGCATGAAGGTACTGGCAATCGATCCAGGCCCCACCCAATCCGGCTACGTCCTCTACGACGGGTCGGTCATCACCTCGGGCGTCATGGACAACGGCGAGCTGCTGCAGATCGTCCGCGACGACCGCAGCGACTGCCTGTCCATTGAGCAGATCGTGAGCTATGGGAAGGCGGTGGGGCAGGAGACCTTCGACACCTGCGTATGGGCTGGCCGGTTCATGCAGGCGTGGGCCTGCCCCGATGAGGTGCATATGGTGCGCCGCGTGGAGGTCAAAAAGGAACTTGGGCTGCCTGGATCTGCCGAGGACAAGCACGTCAACGCTGCTTTGCAGAAGCGAGTCGGGCCGAAGGGCACGAAGAAGGACAAGGGGCCGACATACGGCGTTGCTTCCCATGCGTGGGCAGCTCTCGGCGTGGCGGTTGTGGCGATGAAGCGAATCAACGGCGGCGCTGCCGCTAACGAGGGGGTGTGTAATGGCTGATCTGGAAATCTTGGCGCGGCTTGGGCCGAAGGCGATTCGGCTGGACACGGGGCGCGGCGGCGTGCCGGAGCTGACCGACCAGGACATTGCTGCGGGACTCGGGTTCGCATCTCCCACGATTGGCCGGGCAGTCATCGAGTTGATGTACCTGCCAGCAGTGGGGCAGCGCGAGATCGACAAGGCATGCGGCCTGATCTATGCGATGGCTGCGGCTGAGTGGCGGCGCAGGAAGGATGAGGTAGCTACGGCAGCAATCAGCCATGAGATGGCGAAGCTGTTGGCTCACCGGAACCGGGATCGCAGTGAGGCCTGTAAGCGGCACCTCAGTACGCTGGAGGGCAAGGCCTACGTTGCTGGGCTCAATTGCTGGCCGGACAATCTGCACAGCAGGCTGGATGCGCTGAGCGAGGTGTTGCTGGGCGACCTGTTGGCCGACAAGAAGCCGACCAATGTGGAGATCGCCAAGGCCATTGGGGTAACTGAAGCTACCTACCGGAAGTGCTGGGAGAAAGTCTACGACTGGCTATATTCGTCCATCGTGGATTCCAGGCATGCTGCTACCAGGGAGATCATGCGGGCGCTCAAACGTGAAGCCGCATAGATCGTGATGGACGGTCACGAGCAAAAGGGCATACCGTACTAATATCGCGCGCGACTCATGCCCTGGACAGCCGGGGCTTTCGCGTTTTGGCCGATCACCCATGTGGTGAAACGGTAACGCCCCCGTTATGCGAGGGCAGCCAAATCTAGCCGAAAATGGCTATAACTCAGTAGGAATCGCATGTCATCGGTCAACGTAGAGCGCGTGGCCGGTGGCTACGTCGTGAGCCGCCAGTTTGAGAGTCAGGCGGCGGCGCAGCGTGCGACCGACTTGCTGCTTGAGATCAACGAGGCTGCCTTTCAGCCTGTGCCGGTGGAGAAGGGCCAGTGATCTGCCCCCGGTGTGGCGAGGATGGCGCGAAGAAGAACGGCACTGGCCGCTCTTTCTGCGGGAAGTGCGGCAAGTTTGGCGTAGTCCGGGCGCAGGATCAGGTAGACCCTGTCTTGGCTGCACGACAGGGCTGGGCTCCTGACCACCAAATGGTGAAGACGGCGGCCCCGGGGTTCATGGTCAAGGGCACGTCCACGCTATACCGCGAGGACGGCACCGTTTCCGCGCAGTGGATCAAGACTTCGCAGGACCAAGAGCAGATGCAGGCAGCCCTTGAGGCAGCTGTGCAGGCTATGGGCGAGAAGATTCCACGCGAAAAACCCCGGGCCGCGCCAGCAACGGTCATTTCCGACCTGTGCAACGTCTACGTGCTGACCGACTATCACCTAGGCATGTTGGCCTGGGGCGAGGAAACCGGCGCGGACTGGGACACCCAGATTGCCGAGGACATGCTGGTAGCGTGGTTCTCGGCTGCCATTGCTCAGTCGCCAGCGTCAGAAATGGCAGTGTTCGCCCAGCTTGGAGACTTCCTCCACTGGGACGGCATGGACGCGGTGACCCCGACTTCCAAGCACCTGCTGGACGCTGACACCCGGTTCCAGAAGCTCGTCCGGGTTGCGATCCGGGCGGTGCGTCGGGTCATCGGGCTGCTGCTGGCGAAGCACCAAAAGGTGCATGTGCTGATGGCCGAGGGCAACCACGACATGGCTAGCTCGATCTGGCTGCGCGAGTGGCTGGCTTCGGTCTACGAGGACGAGCCCCGCGTGACCGTTGACCGCTCGCCCGACCCGTATTACTGCGTGGAACACGGCGCTACGGCGCTGTTCTTTCACCACGGCCACAAGCGCCGGATGAAGGACATAGATACGGTGTTCGCCGCCAAGTTCCGTGAGGTGTTCGGGCGCACCCGGCACGCCTACGCGCACATGGGGCATCTGCATCATATCGATGTGAAAGAAACGAATCTGATGGTTGTGGAGCAGCACCGGACCCTGGCGGCACCGGATGCCCACGCCAGCCGTGGTGGCTGGATGAGCGACCGCGACGCCCAGGTGATCACCTACTCGGCCCGCTACGGCGAGGTCGGGCGGCTCCGGATCAGCCCCCGCATGCTGGAGGCGGCATGAAGCCCAACCCGGAAGTGCTGGGAATCGTTGAGGGCCTGCGCGAACAAGTCCTGCGCGGCGAGGTAAAGGGCCTGTTCGTACTGGCCCAGATGCGCGACGGCGAGTATGCGTGCGATTACTTCACCCCGGATGTAGGCGATCTGCGACTTCAGCTGGGCACCGAAATCATGGGAATTGAACTCCCGTAACAGACTGCCCACAGGGGGCCAGAGTGTCGGATCTCGACTACATCGTTAACCGGGTAGTCGGCCCCGGGCTTGCCTTGCTGCCGACGAAGATGGACACGGACAAGGCGCGGCTGATGCTGCTTGCCATTGGGCTGCAGGAATCACGCTTTGAGCATCGCCGCCAGATCGGCGGCCCGGCTCGCGGGTTCTGGCAGTTCGAGAAGGGCGGCGGCGTTCGGGGCGTGCTGACGCATCAGGCATCCAAGTGGATCGCTATCGACGTGTGCCGGGAGCGGGGCGTTGATCCGACTGAATCAGCTGTCTATGCCGCGCTGGAGAAGGACGACCTTCTGGCCTGCGCATTCGCACGATTGCTGCTCTACACCGATCCGCGCCCGCTCCCGGCACCGGGCTACGTAGCGGCGGGCTGGGACTACTACATCCGCAACTGGCGACCGGGTAAGCCGCATCGTCAGACGTGGGACGCGCTCTATGCGCAGGCATGGGAGGCGATCCAATGACCCCGGACCTGATTCCGAGCAGCGTGGGCGATTGGGTTGTAGCCGTGTTCGCTGCGCTGGCTGGCTGGTTCGGCGGCAGATCAGGCCGCAAGCGTGACGAGCAGGCCATCAGCACGGAGTCGCGGCTTTACGAAACCGTCCGCCTGGAGCTGGACCGGCTGACCGTCAAGGTTGAGCAGCTGGAGCGCCGCAGCGGCCGCATGTTGAACCACATCTACCGGCTTGAGGGCCTGATGCGCGCCAGCGGGCTTACCCCGCCGCCGTTCGATCCTGATGCCGAGAACATTGGTGCTGGAGGGACTGACTGATGGAAGCAACTCATAAAGGCTGGTTCCTGTTCTGCCCCGTATACCTCGATATGACGGACGAAGAAGTCCCCGGCATGTGGGCGCGCTGGGAGTGGCTTGAGCCATTGCTCAGTGCGGCCCACTGGTGCCAAGAGTCAATGATCGGCTTCCTGTCCGCAGCCAACCCCGACTATGAGCCGCACTTTCTGATTTGGGTTACGGAAGAGCTGGCATGACCGCGAGCCTACATGTGTTGCCGGTCGGGAATCTTCTGAATGTCGCCCAGCAGTTGCGCGAGATCGCCGACGGGATAGAGCGGGGTGAGTACGGCGAAGTTAACGAGGGCGCGCTGGTGCTTCAGGGCATTGACGTGTTCGGCCTTGGCGGTGCTGACGGCACTGTTACCCATTACCTGCTCGCTCGCGGTCAACGCAAGTTGGAGCGGATCGACCTTTTGTAGCAACACATCAGCCCTTGTGGGCGTGGAGGTTTGAATGACGTACAAGTACAAGAAGTTCAAGCGTGACGGCACGGTTGTCGAGTTGACCGGCTCCCGTACTGAAAAGCAGGTTCGCACTGGCAAAACCAAGCGGGACCGGTCCCGCAAGGCAGGACCCGCGCCCAGATCCTCGCCGCAGTCTGGCTGCTTACCCTGCTGGCGGCATTCGGCGGTGGCTGGACGTGGAAGGGCGACAAGGCCGAGGTCCGCGAGACCCGCACCGAGCTGAAGCAGTCCAAGGCAGAGACCAAGGCAGTCGAGCAGGCCCGCTCAGTAGAGCGCCAAAAAAACGAACGCCTGCATGAGATTGGCACCCAATACGAGGCAAAACGTAGTGAAAACGAAAGTCTGCCTTCGACTGTTTTGGCCGATCTGCGCGCTGGCAATATCCGGCTGCGCGATGGGTGGGCAAGTTGCGAGACCCAGCGTCTGTCCGAATCCGTCGCCAGCACCAGCGAACGTGATGCGGCCACCCAGCGCCGAGAAGAGTTTGCGAGCCGAGTTGTTCGAATCGGGCGAGACGCAGACGACCAGCTCCGAGCCTGCCAAGCGGTAGTGCGGGCTGACCGAACAATCGAATAAGAATCAAAAAGAATCAAAGGAATCAAAGATGCGCGGCGGAAAGCGTGAGGGCGCTGGCCGTCCTGCTGGGTCACTGGACAAGGGCAACAAGCAGCTTCGGGAGATGATCCTGGAAGCGCTGGAGGCTCAGGAGGGCGGCGGAGTCAATTACCTGACTGGCCTTGCCAAGACTGATGCAAAGGCCTTCGTGTCGCTGCTGGGGCGCGTGCTGCCCACTCAGGTAACGGGGGATGGCGGCGGTCCTGTTGAGCATGAGCACAGCGGGACAGTTGGGCTATCCCCATCTGAGGCGTACCTGAAGCTAATCCATGGCTGACATCGAATGGGCAAATCCCAACTACGACGCCATCTATGCGGAGCGGGCTGAGCGCCTGGAGCGATTGCGCTCGGATGATGGGATGTTGAAGGGCCTGAAGGAGTACTACGCCGAGCATCCGGCAGACTTCATCCATGACTGGGGTATGACCTTCGATCCGCGAAATGCGGAGATTGGCCTGCCAACGACTGTGCCGTTCCTGCTGTTTCCGAAGCAGAGGGAGTTCATAGATTTTGTTCATGCCCGTTGGAAGCAGCGAGAGGATTGGCTAGCAGAGAAGTCGCGCGACATGGGCGTGTCTTGGCTATGTGTGGCGTTCGCTGTGTGGATGTGGCTGTTCCACACTGGCTCCGTGGTTGGCTTTGGCAGCCGCAAGGAAGAATACGTTGACCGCCTTGGCGACCCGAAGTCGCTGTTCTGGAAGGTGCGCAGCTTTATCGGCTTCCTGCCGGTGGAGTTCAGGCCTCTTGGCTACAACGAGAAGGCGCATGCGCCGTTCATGCGGATCACCAACCCAGAGAATGGGGCGGCGATCATTGGCGAGGCTGGCGACAACATCGGGCGTGGCAACCGCACCTCGATCTACTTCAAGGATGAGTCAGCCTTCTATGAGCGTCCCGAACTGATCGATGCCGCTCTTTCGCAGACCTCGAACTGTAAGGGGGACGTGTCCACGCCAAATGGCGCAGGCAACCCGTTCTACAAGAAGCGCAAGGGCGGGAAGATCAAGGTCTTCACGTTCCATTGGCGCGACGACCCGCGCAAGAGTCAGGCTTGGTACGACAAGCAACTGGAGACGCTGGACGAAGTTGTCGTAGCGCAAGAGATCGACATCAACTACGAGGCGTCGGTGACAGATGCCTTCATTCCCGGCGTGCTGGTGGATGCAGCACAGAAGAATGGGCCAGCCGATGTCGAGGGCGTTGGTCCGATGAAGTGGGGATTGGATGTGGCTCGCTTCGGCGATGACAAATCGGTGTTGTCAAAGAGGCGAGGACGAACGCTGACGCCCCAAGAGTCATGGGGGCAGATTGACACCATGCAGCTTGCTAATGAGGTCTGGGCACAGGCAAAGGCCGAAAAACCGGACCAGATCGCGGTTGATGTGATTGGCGTCGGTGCAGGCGTCTGTGACCGTTTGAAAGAGTTGGCGGACGGCTGCGGATGGCCCTGCGAGATCGTTGGCGTCAACAGCTCGGTGCGTGTCGATGACGGCGTGAACTACAACGTGCGTGCCCAGATATGGGATGGCATGCGTGAGTGGATGAAGGATCGGCCCGTATCGATACCTACAAGCCCTGAACTTAAGTCCCAGCTGTGTGCCCTGAAGTACCTGTACCGCAATGGGCTGCGGTTGATCGAGTCCAAGGACGACGCCAAGAAGCGCGGCATTAAGTCGCCTGACATGGCCGACTCCCTGGCGCTGACCTTTGCAAAACACGTTGCGCCCGCGCCAGACCTTTCGGCGCTGCTGAACTACACGACGGACTATTGATGGCAACCAAGACGAAAGAAGACCTGACGGAAATGCGCCGTCGGTACGCCCTTGCGTGCGAAGCCGTTTCTACGTCCTACGACGAGGCCGAGGCCGACCGCCGTTTCGTCAATGTCCCGGGTGAGCAGTGGGACCAGAAGCTGAAGGCCCGCCGTGGCGACCGCCCGACGTATGAGTTCCCGAAGCTGGAGACTCACTGCCGACAAGTCATCAACGAGATGCGCCAGGGAAGGCCGCAAGGCAAGGTTCGCGGCATGGAGGAGTCCGACAAGGGCTTGGCCGAGCTGATGAACGGCATCTGCCGTGACATCGAGGCTCGCAGCAACGCCGATCAGGCCTACGACATCGCCTACGAGTGCGCGGTTGAGGGTGGTTTGGGCCACTGGCGCATCGTCACTGACTACCGCAGTCAGGATGATTTTGAGCTGGACATTTTCGTCAAGCCGATCCGCAACCCGTTCTCTGTGAAGTGGGATTCGGCGTCGATTGAGCTGGATCGGTCAGATGCCGAATGCTGCTTCGTTGAAGACCTGATCAGCAAGGCATCATTTGAGCGCCAGTATCCGAAGGCCGACCTGAAAAGCTGGGAGTCGGACAAGGATTGCGAGAAGTTCCGCGAGAAGGATCAGGTCAAGGTCTGCGAGTATTTCGAGAAGCGCCCCAGCAAGCGCACGCTGATCCAGTTGGATGATGGCCGGGTGCTGTACGCCGACGAGCTTGGCGACGACTGGGAGGCCTTGCTGGCCGCTCAGGGCCGGCAGGTCATCCAGCAGCGCGAGGTGGACAGCCACAAGATCTACTCGCGCCTGACCAACGGCTATGAGTGGCTGACTGAAGATCACGAATGGCCGACCAAGCACATTCCGATCATTCCGGTGTGGGGTCACATTCGCTGCATTGATGGCGAGGACAAGTGGAAGGGCATGGTCCGGTCCAACAAGGACCAGCAGCGCCTGCACAACGTCCACCGCACTGCCGCCATTGAGGCGGTGGCGAAGGCCCCGAAGGCTCCGTTCATCGTCAAGAACAAATGGATCAAGGGGCTAGAGGACTTCTGGAAGAAAGCCAACTCTGAGGACTATCCGTACCTCCCAATCAACGACGACGCGGACGATCTGCCGAAGCGAGCCGGACAGGCCGATATCCCCGCAGCCCTGATCCAGCTTGCCGCACTCGACAACGAGGACATAAAGGCCAGTACCGGCCAGTTCAACGCCAGCCTGGGCGCTACGTCGAACGAGACGAGCGGCAGGGCCATCAATGCCCGCAAGCAGCAGGGCGCGACGGCCACCTTCAACTACACCGACAACCTCGCCTATGCGATCCGGCGCAGCTACGTGATCCTGTGCGACATGATCCCCAAGGTGTACGACACCAAGCGGGTTGTGCGCGTCCTGGGCGAGGACGGCGGCGAGAAGTGGAAGACGCTGTATGAGGAGGTGGTTGGGCAGGACGGTCAGCCGGTTGTGCTGAACGACATTTCCAAGGGCAAGTACGACATTTCGGTCACGGTCGGCCCGAGCTATGCCACCCAGCGCATGGAGACGGCGGACATTATGTCGCAGCTGTTGGCGCAGATCGGCCCAGCATTCCCGCCGATTGCACCCTTGTTGGCGAACTACATCGTCAAGTCGCTGGACGGCCCAGGTGCCGAGGAGCTTGGCGAGCACGTGCGCAAGCTGCTGGTCGGCCAAGGCCTGATGCCGCCAGAAGATGGCGATCAGCCACCCCAGCCGCAGCAGCCAAACCCGAAGGACGTGGCCGCTGCTCAGAAGGACGAGGCCACTGTCGGCAAGCTACAGGCAGAGACGGAATCCATACAGCTCGACAACGCGGTCAAGGTGGCATCACTGTCGCCCATGCCGCCTCCAATGTTTGACCCGCTGATGCCCCATGAACAGCCGCCGCAAGGCGGTTTTCCTTTGGGCGGCGATCAGCTCCCCATGGGCTAAGCCCAACCGCTACGGCCCGGCTGGCCGATCCACGAGGACGTGATGACCGACGAAACGAACACCCTTGAACAGGGTGGCGGCGAAGCATTGCCGCAAGATAATCCGAAGCCCGCCTATGTCGATGACGTAACGGATGCGCAGCCCGCCAGGCCCGAAGCAGCTGCAGAGCCGCCCAAGGATGACGGCAAGAAGCGCAACCGCACGCGTGAGTACATCCAGGGGCTGCAAAAGCGAGCAGGGGAGGTAGAAACCCTTCGTGCCGAGCTGGAGCAGCTGAAAAGCCGGTTCAAGGAGCCGGAGAAGAAGGAGCCGAAGCCCGAGGACTTCGATTTCGATCCCCACGCCTATGCCCGTGCGGTGTCGAAGTGGGACCGAGAGCAAGAGCGGGCCACCGAGCAGGAAAACGAATCCAAGAGGGCTAAAGCCCAGCGACAAAGTGAGGCGGTCGCGGCATATCAACAGCGTGCCGCTGAATTCGCTGATGACCACGAGGACTTTTTCGAGGTTGTCAGCTCCATCCCGCCTGAACTACTGCCACCTGAGCTTCAGACCGCGATCATGCAGCACCCCAAGGGGGCCGAGATCGCCTATCAGCTCGCCCAGAACGAGGACGAGCTCTTCAACTTCGCGGCCATGCGGCCCGAGGCTCTGACCCGAGCGGTCGAACGCTACGCGTTGCGCATGAGTGAAGCGCCCAAGGGTGAGCCGGTACTGCCGGAAGTCCCCGCACTCGCCCAAGCACCTCAAAAACCCATCACCCAAGCCCCCGCGCCTGCACCTCGCGTCGGCGGTCGAGCTGTGGCGGAAACCCCGCCCGACAAGCAGACCGATGACGAGTGGTATCGCAGCCAGCGCGCCAAGGGCTGACCAAAAAAGGTAAAGCGCAATGGCAAACACGATTCTGACCCACAAGATGATCGCCCGCGAGGCGGCGAAGATGCTGGAGGAGGAAGCCCCCTTCCTCGCCAACGTAAACAAGGGCCGACAGGAGGAGTTCGGCGAGGCCGTAAACGGCTACAAGAAGGGCGACAGCGTCGATATCGAGGTTCCGCGAGCTGGCGTCGTGTTCGACGGCTCCGTGTTCGCAGGCGGCGGCGCAGCTACCGACGTGATCCAGGACAAGGTGAATCTGAAGCTCGATACCCAGAAGCACATCGGTATCAAGTTCACGTCCAAGGAGCAGAAGCTCGATATTTCGGACTTCAAGAAGCGAATCCTGCGCCCGCAGATCCGCACCCTGGCATCGGTGGTTGAGGCTGACCTGATCCGCCGTGCAGTGATCGCCACCCCGAACCTTGTTGGCACCCCGGGGACCGCGATCAGCACAATGAAGACGTTCGCCGAGGCGCGTGCTGTTCTGCAGCGCTACTTGGCACCGTCTGGCGACCGCAACACGCTGATCAGCTCGGAAATCAACGTCAATCTGACGGATGAGGCCCGCAAGCTGTTCAACCCGCAGGCGACCAACAGCAAGGCCTTCATCGAGGGCTCGCTGGGCCGTGCCATGGGTGCTGACTTCTACGAGCACCAGAGCGTGCCGGTGATCACCAACGGTGCAGCCGCAACCGTCACCGTGGCTGGCGCAAACCAGACCGGCAACGTGCTGACCATCGCAGCGACCACTGCCGGCTTCAAGGCGGGTCAGGTGTTCACCATCGCTGGCGTGTTCGCGGTGCATCCGCTGACCGGCGAGAACACTGGCAAGCTGCAGCAGTTCACGGTTTTGGCAGACGCCGCGAGCACCACGCTGTCGATCTACCCGGCAATTGTGCCGACCGGCCCGGGCAAGAACGTGACTGCCTCCCCGGCCAACAGCGCGGCCCTGACGCTGGTGGGCGCAGCTTCCACCGGCTACCGCCAGTCGCTGATGTTCCACAAGGACGCGTTCACCGTGGCTGCGGCCCCGTTGGGCGTCATTGCCGGCTGCGAGGGTTACACCGCTCGTCTGCCGAACGGTCTGAGCGTGCGCGTGATGACCGGTGGCGACTTCGTCAACGACCTGGAAAACACCCGCATCGACGTGCTGTACGGCTTCGCAGCCGTTCGCAGCCTGCATGCGGTTCGTATCACCGAGTAAGCCAACAGGGGCCGGGTTCGCTCGGCCCCTCTCTTTGGAGGCGACATGGAATATCCCCTGATGTTGTTCAAGGGCGGTGATATCACTGCCGAGTGGCGGATCGTCCCTGATCAGGCCGCAGAGAAGGCCGCTCAGTCAGAGGGTTTTTTGCGCGCTGGAACTCAGGTGACTGGCAAGGCGAAAAAGGCGAAGGCTAATGACTGAGGCCGCTCGCATTGTCCGTGGTGCGCTCGGCCTTCTGCGCGTTGTGGACGCAACTGAAGCCCCCGAAGCTGAGGACTACGCCGACGGCCAGCGTGCACTCAACGCGATGATGGCGGCGTGGCTGGTGGACGGCTGGGATCTGGGCTGGACCCCCGTGTCCAACCCTGACGACGAAATCACATCGCCTACTTGGGCTGATGAGGCCTTGACCTATAACTTGGCCCTGAAGCTGCGTCCGTTCTACGGGTCGGTACTGGACCCTGACACCGTGGCAATCGCCACCTCTGGCCGCGCCACCATCGCAGCCTATATCGCTCGCAAGGTTGAGGAAGAACACCGGCCCCGCGTTAGCTACTGCGATTTGCCCGTTGGCACTGGGCAGCGCTGGTGTGGCCGCTGCCTCAAGTGCGACGGAGACTGCCAATGCCCCTCACCTCCGTAAACCTGCTGGCAGGCTTCAACCGCGACGACTCTCCGGCGTGGTCTGTGCAGGACGTGTGCAACTTCCTGCCTGTCGTGGCGGATCAACCGGGGACCAAGACGCAGTTCAAGCTGCGGACGCCTCCGGGCCTGAAGCCGTACCAGCGAATTGGCCCGGGGCCGATTCGTGGCGTGCATAACGCTGAGGGCCGTCTGTTTGTCGTCTCTGGTCAGACGCTGTACGAGGTCACGGCGAAGGGTGTCGGCATCAGTCGCGGCACCATTCCCGGCGTTGGCCGGGTGCGCATGGCTCACAATCAGGTCAAGAACGGCAATCAGCTGGCCGTGGTCAATGGTCAGTCAGGCTATATCTACAACACGGCGACGCAGGCGTTCACCCGCATCACTGATGACGGGTTCCCGGGCGCTATCGACGTTGTCTTCATCGACTCGTACTTCTTCCTCATCGAGCCATTCGGGCGCTTCTGGTTCCACTCCAATCTGGCGGATGGGCTCGACTACAACACCTTGGATCGCGGCGAGGCGGAGAACCAGCCGGACCGTATCGTGGGCCTCGGGGTGAACCAAGGCGAGGTGGTTGTATTTGGCGAACGCACAACCGAGGTTTATCAGAACACGGGCGCATCCACAGGGACATTCCAGCGGATTGCGGCCAATGAGGTTGGTTGCGCGAGTCGCGACACCATCCAGAACATCGATAATTCCCTGATCTGGCTGGGGTCAGACGGCGTGCTGTACCGGCTTGGTGACGGCTACCGCGCTGTCCCGATAAGCACTCGCGCTATCGAGAAGGCCATCGCCAAATCCGACTGGAAGAACGCCTTTGCGTTCACCTGGGAGGACGAGGGCCACAAGGTCTACTACATCACGTTCCCGGACGGCGAGACCTACGGTTACGACGTGGTAGTCGGGCTGTGGCACCGTCGCCAGTCGTTTGGCCTCAAGCGCTGGCGGCTGAACACCGTCACGTCTTGGGGGCGGAAGTGGATCGGCGGCGACTTCCAAGACGGGCGCTTGTGGCTGCTGGATTGGGACTATGTGCTGGAAGGCGACGACGAGCTTATTGGCACGTACACGACCGCCGAGGTCAGCGACAGCGGCAACCGCATCGGCATCCCCGAGATGAACCTGGAGTTTGACGTGGGCCGCAAACAGACGGTGCCAGTGCCATTCCCGGCAGAGGTGATGCCATGATCGGCCTTGACGTGCATGTGCTGGTGATGGACTACACTCCAGCGGAGGCACTGGAGCGCTGCAAGCAGTCGCTGCAGGCTGCCGCTGAGCAGGCTGGATACCCGGTGGCGGTCCACTTTCTGCCGGGCGTGGTAGGCCACCTGGGCCGGGCGAGGGCGAACGGTTATGCCATGGGCTCGCACCCATACGTGACCCATGTTGACGACGACGATTGGGTGGAGCCGAGCGCCTTTGCGGTGCTGGTCGGCCATCTGGCCGCCGGTGTCGATGCGATCACAACCGGCGAGAATCATGTGAGGGGCGAAGTGGTCACGCCTGCGCCGGAAGCCCGCCATCACTTGGCCGTCTACCGCCGCGACGCCCTGCAGCAGATCGGCTACAGCGCATTCCAGTTCTACCCGGATCAGTACGCGCTGAGCATGTTCGAGCCGGTCCACATTCCGCAGTGCGTCTACAACCATCGCATCTATGCAGAGAGCGGCAGCAGGAAGCAGCGGCGGGGCAATCCTGAGGCTGCACGCCGGGAGCTGGCTGCGATCAAGCGGCCTGACTTGGCGCTGGTCGAAAACGCCACGCCTGCTGAAATCGCGGCGGCTACTGATTCTGCGCTAAGGGAGGAACGATGCCTAACTTGATGGCGATCCCCGGCGACTGGGCGGTCACGTCCGCATCGTATGCCGATGGCATGTGGACGATGGAGGTTAATGGGGCTTACGCGCCGCAGGCGAATGGCCGTATGAACTACGTGGGTGGTGCGGTCGAGGGAGGCTTCATCCAAGCATCCGTTAGCTATGAGCTGCCCGAGCCATTTCCATACGATCTGTGGCTTGTCGTTCTGGTTGACGATGGCGGCGCGGAGGTGTCGGAGAAGATCTGGAGTGGCGATGGGTCCATGCCCACCACCGGCAGCGTCCCTCTGTACTTGGACATGGCAGGTTGGGGGTATGCAGCCATCGCAATCTCAGGCCAGCCATATTCCATAAGCTCGCCTTACAGCTACGACAACATCGGGACGATCACCTTTGATGTACCGGTCCCGCCGCCGCCCCCTGACCACCATGTTCTCGTCCGCTACAGCAAAGACGGCGGGCGCAACTGGTCGAACTGGAAGAAGCGTTCCCTGGGTGCAATCGGCGAGTACCAGCAGCGCGTGCGCTTCACCCGCTTGGGCGAGGGCTACCGCTTCGTGTTCCAGATTCAGATCTCCAGCCCGGTGAAGCGGGATCTATTGGGCGCAAGTCTGCGCATAGAGCCAAGGGGCTGACGATGCTGACCAATGACAACGCCGCCCAGCGTGGGGCGGTGCGAGCAACTGTTGCCCAGACGCCGGAGTTTCTGCAGTCCGTGATGGACAACCCGGACGTGAAGCGGTGGATTTCGCAGGACCATGAGATGGGCGAGATCCCGCTAGCTGCGATATTCGATCAGGGCATCGGCCTTGAGTTCCCGGGCGGCGGGTTTTTCTTCCACCGGCTGGGCGACGGGGTGTATGAGGTCCACACGGTGTTCCTGCCGGGCTCAAAAGGTGTCGCCGAGGCCTGCCAAGCGGCTGCGGTGCACATGTTCGGCGCTACCGAGTGCATGCGAATCGTTACGAAGGTGGCCGAGGACAACATTGCGGCCCGGCGGTTGACCGAGAAGACCGGATTCAAGCATGTGCGCACCCAGCCGCAGGCATTCCGGCGAAATGGCGTCGACCACGATGTTCGGCACTACGCCTGGGACTTCGATGACTGGGCGCTGGCGGTGGGAATCCGGCAGGCAGTCGGCCACTGCGCCGAGCAGGGCCAGCACAACAAGGGAATCCGCGCCGCTTACAGGCTGGCGGTGACCAACAACGACTATTCCATTTTGGAGGGCTGAACATGCCTGCAGCAGGCGCAATTATTGGTGCCGTTGGCTCACTGGCTGGCGGCAAGATGCAGAGCGACGCGGCAGGCAACGCCTCCGATGCTCAGACTCAGGCCGGGCGTGATGCGATCAACGCGCAGATCGCCATGTACAACCAGAGCCGCAACGACACGCTACCTTATCTGGCAACGGGCACGGGCGCGCTCAACATGCTGGCGCAGATGTACGGCCTGCCAACGCAGGCATTCACGGGCGGCGGCGGCATCTCCGTTTCCTACGGCAGCGAGGCCGAGAAGAAGAAGCGCAGCACGTTCGACAAGTTCACTGATCCGGCGAACTTGGCAGGTCAGTTCGGCGGCACCAGCTACGACCCGATGGGCCTGTTCTCCGGCTCCAAGATTTCCGCCGCGCCGATGGAGTTCACGGTGGGCGACGGCTCGGGCGGAGCGGGTGGAGGCGGGCAGGTCACGCAGGGCAGCGGCCTTGCCGATTTCAGCCAGTTCTATCAGACGCCGGATTACCTTGTGGCCCGCGACGAGGGCATCCAAGGCCTTGATCGCGGCGCAGCAGCCCGTGGCAGCCTCTATTCCGGTGGCGCAGATGCCGACCGGATGACCTTCGCCAGCAATCTCGGCTCCAAGGCGTTCGGCAACTTCCAGAACAACCTGTTCCGGCTGGCTGGCTTGGGTGGCAACGCCAACAGCGAGCTGAACAGCCTCGGCCAGAACACCGCGTCCAACGTCGGCAACCAGCTGGCGAACATCGGCAACTCGCGCGCCTCGGCGTATCTCAATCAAGGCAACGCATGGAGCAACGCGCTGAACGGCGTTGGCACTGCAGCCGGTCAGTACTGGGGGAATCGTGGCTAACAACTTCGCAGAAGCAATGCAGCAGGGCTACGCATTCGGCTCCCAGCAGCGCCAGGAACGCGAGCAGCGCAACCGGCTGGTCGAGCTTGAGGGTCTTAGCTCCAAGGTCATCAGCGGCGATCTGGAGGCCACCAACCGGGCCTATGCGCTTGATCCGAATCAGGCCAAGACCTTGCAGGGCGAGGGCGACCGTCGCCGCCAAAAGCTCTACGGCCTCGCTACGTCGCTCAAGCGTGCAGAGCAGAACCCGCAGTTGCAGGCTGCCTTGTACCGCAGCGCAGTCCCGTACATGCGCTCAGAGTTCGGGCCTGAGATCCCCGATATGTTCGACTCGGCGTCCGTGATGCCGATTGTCGAACAGGTACTGGCGCAGGGTGACCCGCAGGCACTCTCTGGCAACATGCCCACTGACGTCCGCTCCTTCCAGATGATGACTGCCGGTCTGTCTCCGGAAGATCAGATGCGGGCCCGCCGGATCAACCTCGGGCTCGATGGGCGCGCTTCAAACGCAGGGTATGGATTCTTCGATATCGTGGGTGCGGATGGCCGCCCGCGTAAGGGTCGCGAGAATCCACGTACCGGAAGCCTTGAGGTGTATGACGAGGCGACAGGTGATTTCTCACCCATAGGCACATCAGCTGATGGCATGGCACCTGCTGCCTCGGCAGCGCCGCAAGCTGGTCAGCAGCACTTCGGCGACTTCACCTCACTGGCTGGCGAGTTTCCGGGCGTCACCATGACCAGCGGGATGCGTACAGCAGAGCGTAATCAGCAGGTGGGCGGAACCGCCAACAGCCAGCACCTTACCGGCACTGCCGCTGACTACGCCGTGCCGCAGCAGCTAAAGCCGGCCTTCATATCGCGGGCAAGGCAGATGGGCTATCAGGCGATTGACGAAGGCGACCATATCCACCTGCAGTTGCCACGTGGCGGGCGCGCAGGGGCATCTGCGGGATTGGCGGTAGGCCGCCGCAAGGAAGACGAGGCACGCGCTGTTGCGCAGGCTCAGTCGGACGTGGAGCTGTCCAGCCTGCCGACCAAGCTGGATATGCAGACTGATGCTGCGCTTCGAGAGGCTGGCGGGAAGGCTGCGGTTGAGGCTGGAGCTAAGCGCCAGGCCGTGCAGGCAGAGAACAACCGGGCATTCAGTCTCTATGACACCGCAATGAAGGGCGTCAGTGAGGGCCTTGGTAGCAGTATGACCGGGCCGCTCGCCGGGCGCTTGCCCGCAGTAACTGCAGGGCAGCAGATTGCAGAGGGCGGCGTTGCGGCGATCGCTCCTGTCCTCAAGCAGCTATTCCGGTCCTCAGGCGAGGGCACGTTCACTGACAAGGATCAGGAGTTGCTGTTGGCGATGATTCCCACGCGCACCGACCTCCCTGAGGCGCGCGACTGGAAGATTGCGAACATTGACCGGATCGTGCGCGAGAAGTTGGGGCAGCCGGCGAAAGGTTCGGGCCAGGCCAATGGTGGCAGGACTGTAGTCCGCACCGGCACATCCAATGGCCGCAAGGTCATCCAATACAGCGACGGGAGCGTCGAGTATGGCAATTGATCCGGCCACCATCGTTTGGGATGACGAGCCGCAGGACCAGCCTCCGCGTGCGCAGGGCATCGATCTCTCCACGGTGGTTTGGGATGACGCCCCGATCACCGACCTGCCCACGGTCAACGCAGCGCCGCCCGATTTCTCGGATGTGACGGCACAGACGGACACCACGGCAGAGAGGGTGCGCAACCCGGCCAACGATTCGGCGTTCGCTCGCATGGTGTCGGGGCAGGCCGCGCCGCAGCCGGAAGGCAGCGCCCTTGGCCGGTTCCTTGGGCAGATTGGCGGGCGCGAAGTTCTCCAGGGTGCTTACGGCCTGTACGGCTCCCTTGGTGGCGACGCCATCGACTATGCCGTACTTGGTCCGATTGACCGCAAGCTGGGCACAAACCTCGGCACTGGTGGGCGCGGCTACCGTCAGGCGGCATCCGACCTTGCCGATAGCATGGGCATGTACAAGCCGCAGACCGCCGAAGACCGGATCATCTCCGGCGTTGGCGAGGCGCTGACCGGCACCGGGCTGACTCTTGGTATCGGCGGCGGTTTGAACGCGCTGGCGAATATGGGGCGCGTTGGGGCTGCTGCTGGGACGCCGGGATATGCTGCCCCGGCTACCAATCGTCTTGCTGAGTTCCTGACCGCCCAGCCGGTGTTGCAGGGCGTGTCTGCTGCCACTGGCTCGGCGGCAAGCGGTGCGGTGCGCGAGGCTGGCGGATCGCAGGGGCAACAGCTGGCTGCTGGGTTGATCGGTGGCCTTGCTCCTGGCGTTGCCAGTACTGTGGGTGGGGCCACTTTGCGCGGAGCTGTGCGCGGCACGTCAGGGGAGCAGATGCGCAACACCCTTGCAGACTTCAACGCGCTAGGGGCAAATCCTTCAGTCGGGCAGGCCTCCGGCAATCGCTTGATTCAAGGGGCTGAGAGCCTGCTGGCAGGTGGTCCCACTTCTGCTGGCATCATGAGCCGCTTCGTTGAACGACAGGCAGATGATATTGGCGCAGGCCTTCGCCGACAGGCCGACAGACTTTCACCTGATGCAAGTTCAGTGAAGGCGGGTGAGTCGATCCTAAGCGGGGCTGATCAATGGATGAAGCGAACCAAAGAAGCATCAAGTCGCGCATACTCTGCTGCAGATGACGCCATAGGCCGGAATCGTCGTGTGGAAGTTTCCGAAAGCAAGGCCGCGCTCGCTGGCATGAATCAGTCAATTGAAGGCGCGCCGAACGTAGCTAGATTTTTCCAGAACGCCAAGATTCAGGGAATTGAGAGGTCGCTGCTTGGCGACACTGATGACTTCGCTGCGACGCTTACGCGCCCAGAAGTTCGTGCTGAGGCGGATGTGCTTAGGTCAAGCCTCAAAGAGCAGGCGGCATTGCGAAGGGCTCAGCTAGCGGAAGAGGCGAATTTGCAGCGGCAGAATCTTGTTTCCGATGCTGGCCTCCACAGGGACAGGCTAACCGCAGAGGCGGATCAACTGCGTGATCGAATAAACAATTCTGTCGAGTCGCGCCGACAAGAGCTGTATCGGCAAGCGGATGAAATGCAACTTAAACTGCGGACAGAGCAGCAGCGCGCCATTGCCGAGAACGCGCGGCGCGGACAACTCCTCATCCCAGGCCGTGAGGCTGTCATTACTGATGCTGAGATAGCTGCAAGAGTTCCTTCGCGCGCACAGATTGATGCGCAACTCCCCACGAGAAAGGAGATCGAGTCTCAAATCCCTAGCGCCAAGGACATCGAGTCGCAAGTGATGTCACTGAGGGAGATAGATCGCCGTGTTACTCCGGATTCAGCGATTATGGACGCATCATTCGGGGATCAACACATTGAATCTGAAGTTAGAAAGTTCCTGGAAAGCCGCGTGGACGGGAAGCTTCCTTATGATGCGCTTACAAAGTTGCGGACGCTCGTGGGAGGCGAGATCGACAATTATTCCCTTGTAGATAACGTGCCTAGGAGCAAGTGGAAATCTCTTTACTCGGCACTATCAAGGGACATGGAGGCTTCGATTGCATCGCCTGAGGCAATGAGGGCTTGGACCCGCGCGAACAATTACTACAAGTTGCGAGTGGCGAGGGCCGAGCGTATTGATCGAGTCATTAACGCCAATGGTGGGCCAGAGGATGTCTTTAAGGCGGCGATGTCAGGAACAAAGGAGGGCGGGACAAAGATTCGCGCTGTGATGGATTCGCTTCCGCGTGATAGCCAGAAGGCTGTCACAGCTGCTGTTATAAAGCGGATGGGACTTGCAAGAAGCGGCGCTCAGAATGCTGAGGGGAATGTATTCAGCGCCGCCACGTTTCTGACAAAGTGGAATGACATCAGCCCAGAAGCGCGCAAGGTCCTATTCAATAGATATGGCTCGGGTTTTACTCAAGACATGGACCGAATCGCCCGAGTCGCTGACAACATCAAGACCGGAGCGAAGGTCTACGCAAACCCGCCTGGCACTGCTAACCGCGCGGCTGCTATGAGCTATGCCGTCAGCGTGCCACTGTCGATAGGTCAGGCCGCAGTAACCGGCAGCTACTGGCCCATTGTCGCCACTATCGGAGGTGGGGTCGCAGCAAATGTCGCCGCACGTCGGCTAACCAATCCACGATTCGTGCATTGGCTGGCAAGGGCAACTGAGCGCCCTGATGGAGCCTTGATGGGTACCGCCAATGCGATACGAGCAGAAGGGCGGGCGAGGAACGATCAGGATCTCTTAGATCTTGCCAGCAATCTTGAAAAGCCCGTAGACCAAGGCGGCGACCGGGACCAGTAGCAGCAGGGCGATGCCAAGGCAGCCAGAGGTCATCTTCAGGTCCTCTAGCCATCCGCTATCGTCCTGCATCCCGCTCCCGCGTTCCGCCCAAGTCTTCGGCTGGCCGCCAACGTTGGATAGGTCGAACTTTTCCTTGCTCATTTCGTGACCCTTAGGAAGTCTTAGAAAGGTAAAACCACAGGACAAAGGCGGCGACTGCAATTAGCGGCCAGATGAAGGCAAGAATGGTCGCGAGGATGCCAGCTGGGAGCCAGCCCAGTCCGAAGCCAAGTAGGAATCCATAGGTGATGGTGCAGTAGCCCCATGCGCCAAGAAACACTGCAATCCATACCAGCCAGAAACCGCCCCAGTAAATGAGGCTGCCCGAGTTATCCATACCCCCTCCTTGACCCCAGATCGTACCACCCGGGCGTGAAGCCCACACCTAACAGCCCCGGGAGACCGGGGCTTTCTATTGGAGCCGCCATGGCAGTCAGTTCAAAGCGTCCCGCGCGACAACCAGCCGGTTTGAAGCGCCTCGAATTACAGCGAACCCAGCGTCTTCTGCTGCATGTAAATCACCCTCAATCACGGCTCTGGGCGCTGGCGACTTTAGAAGAACCTCGGCTCCCCCATGGCCCCCTTCGTTCTCCTGCACCTCCAGTGAGTCCACGCGAATTGCTCCATCTGGCGCTAGCCATTTTCCGTCAGGCGATTGCAGCCACTTGGCGACAAGCCAAAGTTCGCCGTCAATGGAAACGCAGTCCTGCGTGAACAGCTCTCCACTCTCGCTACATCCAATCAGCACCCGAACGATCTGACCTGCCATTTCGTCCCCTCCGGCCCTCCATGGGCCCGCCGATCATATCCCCGAGCCCGCCCCGTGCGGGCTTTGTCATTTCTGGAGTCCTGAATGATCAAGGATCTTCCGCCGCTTTCAGAGCTGGCGCAGGAGCTTAGCTACAACCCGCTAACCGGTGAATTCGTGAATGTTCGCACTCGCAGTGCGTCTGCCCCGAAGGGGGCCATCTCCGGCTCGCCGAACAAGTTCACTGGATACCTAACAATCAGGCACCGCAAGAAGCTCTACCTCGCACACCGGCTCGCGTGGCTCTTCTCAACGGGACAAGACCCCGGGCAAATGCTGATTGATCACATAAACGGGAATCGATCAGACAACCGATTTAGCAACCTCCGACTGGCGACATGTCGCCAGAACCTGCTTAACAGCAAGAGGCCAGTTACCAACACGACCGGATTCAAGGGCGTCGTGCGAGCCAGGCGCGGTCGATTTCTTGGCCGAATCAGGGTGGAGGGCGGCCTTCGATACACGCCATCTTTCAAAACGGTTGAAGAGGCGGCAAAGGCCTACGCAGATCTCGCGCGTGAAGTTGCTGGTGAATTCCTGTGTATTGATGGAGAGCGAGCATGAGCTATGTGTTCTATGACCCCGCACCGGTCTTTTTTGCCAAGCTTGGGCTGACCGTCAAGCCCTGCGCTGACGGCTCGCTGACGTTCTGCGAGATCGGCACCACCACGGAAAAGGACACTTGGTCCGACCCGGGCCAATCGACCCCGAACGCCAACCCGGTGCAGCTGGATTCGTCGGGCCGGACGGACACCAATATCTGGCTCGATGGGGCGTACACGATCACGCTTCGGGACGGCGACGGCGTAGTCGTCTGGACCCGCGACGTTGATAGCGGGCAGGGTAGTGGCGCGGCAATCCCGGCACTGGTGACCGGCCAGTTCCTGACCAACGACGGCTCCAACCTCATCTGGCAGGACGTGCGGCAGGTTCCGGACCCATCGGGCTCGGCTGACTACATCCTGGGCACTGATGGGTCCAACCTGATCTGGAAGGCCCCGCCCGAAGCGCCGCCCGCTGCCGAAGTGACCAGCGTGGACCGCGTTGTCATCAAGACCGGTGGTGACACGGACTGGCAGATTCTGAAGGGCACCGGCACGGCCCCCGCGTCTGGCCTCAACCAGACGACTCTTGCGATCACTTTCGCCAACGCCTTCAAGACCGGCACTGTTCCGAATGTGACGATCACGCCAGCCCCGGGCGGTCAGCCGGGTGGGCCGGTCTGCACCTACGTGACAGCAACCCCGACCGCTACCGGATTCACTGCTGGCTTTGACGTGGCCGAGGGCAACTCCGGCCAGCAGAACATCGTCAACCCCGTCGTATTCCAGTGGATCGCTCAGGGGCAAGTGGAGGCTGAGTAATGGCGCTGATGATCCCAAAGGCGACCTCTGACATCTCTCGCGGTCAGCCCCTGAATGCCGAGTGGTGGCGATTCTTCAAGTCGGTTGAGGTCAGCCTCAATGCCGGGGGCCTCGCCGAGCAGCTGGCCGCGATACAGAAAGAGCTGGCCGAGTTGAGCAAGCCGGGCATCCAGCCCGTGAAGTCGGTTAACGGGAAGTACGGCGCTGTCATCCTCAACGCTGCCGACGTGGGGGCAGACCCTGTCGGAACCGCTGCAGCTGCTGTCGCCGCGCACGTTGCCGCCGCCGACCCACACCCGCAGTACACCACTGCCGCAGAAGCCGCTGCAGCCGCTCCGGTGCAGTCGGTCAACACCAAGACCGGAGCTGTTTCGTTGAGCGCTTCGGATGTGGGTGCCGAACCGACTCTTCTTGCCGGGACCGCAAATCAGGTCATCCGAGGGGACAAGGTGCCATCGAATACTCTCACGGGGCCTTTCTACGCTACTGGAGCCGGGTTCGGAAACACGTCGCCGATGACTACGCATGCACGAGAGGTCGCAATCTACGCGGGGGCATCTGGGGACGCGATTGGGGCACTCGTCGTTGCGGGGTCAAGGACCAGTTATGGCGGAACTTTTGCCGTTGTTGATTTCTATCACCAAGGCTCTCGCGTAGCTGCATTCTCTGCCGCAAAAATTGGAACTGATAATGATTCGGCGCGGATCGAACTTGTAGGAAAGGCATCAGGATCGGCCGCAGTCGCAGTCGCAAGGTTTGAGCCGACGAATTGGACGCCTGGCGCATTTGACAATAGGACGACCTGCGGAACGGCTCCGACGAGGTTCAAGGAAGTATTTGCTGCCAGCGGCACGATCAACACCTCGGACGCCCGCGAGAAGACGGAAGTTCGACCGCTGACGGCATCCGAGCTGGCGGCAGCGGCAGAGTTGGGGAGCGCAGTCGGCGCGTACCAGTGGCTTGCGATGGTCGAGGCTAAGGGCGAAGCAGCCCGGCAGCACATCGGCCTGACCGTGCAGCGGGCTATCGAAATCCTGCGCTCGCATGGCCTTGACCCGTTCGCCTACGGCTTCATCTGCTATGACAAGTGGGACGAACTGCCCGAGATCCGCAACGAGTGGGAAGCCTTGCCTCAGGTCGTGGATGACTTCGGAAACCTAGTGCAGGAGGCGCGCGAGGCTGGGTTTGAGGTCGTGCAGGAGTACCGCCCAGCTGGCGACCGCTACAGCTTCCGCATGGACGAGCTGCTGGCGTTCATTGCTCGCGGACTGGCCCACAGGTTGGATGCCGTGGAACAGAGGCTGGCGGCTGCTGGCCTCTAATCCCAGCCCCTGAGACGGCCCGGCACTAGGCTGGGCCATGCTCCCTAACTGCTACCGCTGGACCGACAACCCGGACATTTGTTTCCTGGGCCTGAACTACTGGCAGGTGGCCGTGCTGCGGCTGGTTGATGGGAAGGTGCATGGTTCGGTGACGTGGCAGGGTCGGGTCCACACCTTCCGGGCCGGATCGTTTGAGCAGGCCAAGCGCTGGACGGAGAGGTGGGTTGCCGCCAGAGGGAATGCGATGCCCAAGGCCCCGAGTCCGGGGCGATCTCGGAAGAAGAACGGGCAGGCGGCGGCCTATAAAAACTTGCACCGTTTTTGCACCAGTAGGGAATATAGCCACCGCTGAAACCCGCTAATTCCTGTGCATGGCTTTTGTTAGTAGGATTACACAAGCCTTTAAATTCAATTGCTTGGAAAGCTGGGGCCGGATTGAAAATCCCCGTGTCGGCGGTTCGATTCCGTCCTCGGCCACCAAAAATTTCAAGGGCTCGCAGAAATGCGAGCCCTTTTTTGTTGTTTGATCTGCTCCGTTTCCACGCCCGTGGCTTCTTCTAGCCCGGCAGCCCAGCTGGAACGCAAGCAGGCAGCGAGCGCGGCGTTTGGCGACACGTTTCGTCCGCGTCGCGCCTGCAATTGCCCAGCGTCCGTGGCGGCGCCCATCGGGCCTTTGTCGCGCCAGCAGCATTGTCTGGAGAGGGGCGTCACGCAGACGTTGCGCAGCCGCAGATGCCTGGCTGCCATTCACCATCTTCCGGTGGCAAAGAACCAAACATGATTGGACGCGCTGTGGGTGCGCTGGCGACTCTAGCGGTGGCGCTGTGGCGAGCATCGCAACAGAGGCAACAGGGAGGTTGGGATGGAGGATCCATCAATGTCCGCGCGGATCAAGGCATCACGCATCAGTGCAGGACTGTCGCAGACGGAACTGGCGGTCGCGATCGGTGTGAACAGGGCGACCGTCGGGCATTGGGAGCGCGGCGGGGCTTTCTCGCCAAGCCTTGAGCACCTGCAGGCACTGAGCGTGACGTTGCAGGTCAGCCTGGATTGGTTGGTTCATGGCGAACCGTCAGTGCCGCCATCGTCCACGCATGCAACGGTTTCATTGTCCCCGCGGCTCGCGGCCGAACAGCGGATGGTTGGGTTGTCGCGACAGTTGCCACTGTCCTTCGTTGATCGCGTGCTTGCGCTGATGGAAGGCATGGCTGCCTATCTATGAGGGGTGAATGCCGTGCTGTGCTGAGAACAGCATGGCGTTTGTCGCGATGGTGGGGATGGCGTCTAGTGAGGGTGCGGGCCGCGTCGCTTGCCTGCATCAAGCAAGACGCCCCGCTGTTGCCAAGGTAGGGGGCTACTCCGGGACGCGTTCCTGGTGTGCGCACTGTCTTGGTCATGGTGTTTCCCCAACTCTCTCAAGAAGGAAATCTGCAATGGCTGACAATCTCAAATCACCCAAGGCGCTGTCTGCATTGGCGTTGGTTCTGGCGGGCAGCGTGACGGGTGGTGCGTTCGCGCAGTCACCTGATGCGGCAACACTCGACCAGCAGCTCTCCGTTGCCACCAGCATCGACTTGGCCAATGACGCGGCGCTGGCCGGGGCTGGAGCGGTGGCGCAGCTGGGTGTCGATCCGCACCATGTTGACGAAATCCACCATCACCACAGCGAAGCCAACCTGGCTGCACGGGAAGGTGACGCAGTTGGCGGCGCCGACGACGCGGTGTTCAAGGTTTGATCCCCGGCGTGCCCGCGTGGTGCGGGCACGCCTTTGCAATGCTGTGGCGATACAAGGATGAATCACGTGGATATGCCAGTGGATGGTGTGTTGGACGGGGCAGGTGATGCGCGGGTACTGCTGGGGCTGGTCCAGGTCGGTGACCAGGCGGCTTCTATCGCCGATGGGATCATGTGGGCAAGGCTGCGCGCGATGCGGGGTCATCTGCATCGGATTTTTTCCGGCAGCGGCAGCGATCTTCTGGTTGCGGCCGCCAAAGAGCGCTACGGGCAACTCACGCCGGCCCATCAGGCGCGGGTTCTGCTGAGTTCGGAGTTTTGTGATCGACAGATGGCCTGGAGCCACGCCTGGCGAAGGGAGTCGAGTGGCGAGGGGCGCGGTGCAAGCGAACAGGTCGGGCCGCTGAGAGACATTTTCGACATGCTATGCCGCGAGCACGCGATTGCCGGATTGCTCGGCGGCAGTACGGATGAGCATCTGCGCCGCAGTGAGCAGTGGCAGGTGTACAGCCCGGCCGGCGACGTGGTCGCGCTGAAGGGGGAGGACGGGCATTGGCGGCTGGAGTCGCTGCCCACCATTGGTGGCTGCGTGGCGGTCGACTTTGACAGTCCATCGGCCAGGTTGCATGAGCCGCGGTCCGGCATCTTGAGCCAACCCTGCCTGCCATTCCTGGCCGCGGAGCGGACTGCGTTGCTGGAGAAGCTTGAGCGCGCGCTTGGTCTGATTGATGCCTGCGAGCCGTTCTATGGGCAGCTGATTCGAACCTTCGTTCGCCGGATCATCGTCCGCAAATCACAAAGCGATGGCGATACCGTATCCCTGCACTATGGATCGGAACACGCGCCGCGGCACCCGGGCTCGTTGCGGCTGCTCAACTTCCACCGATCCCAGGTGAGCGTGGAGGCATGCATGGAAAGCCTGATGCATGAGAGCACCCACAATTTCCTGGCGGCATGGGAGCTGTCACAGGGATTTCTTGCCGGTAACGACGACAGCGTTCGCGTCATCTCGCCGTGGTCGGGGAATCCGATCCCGGCTTCTTCGTTCATCCATGCGGTCTTCGTCTACTACATCTGCCATCGCCTGCATGAGCAGCGCCTGCAGCGGGAGCAGGCGTTGAGTCCCGACGTGCGTGGGTTCATCGAAGGGCGTCTGGCAGTGTGCGCCGCCGGATTTCTGATCGCGCGGCCGCTCAGCTCGCTGCTCCCCGCTGGTGCCGCACTGCGGCCGGGTATTGCTGCCCTGCTGGACGAGATGCAGGCGGGTATGCGTGGGCAATACGCAGCGAAGGTGTGGGCATGAGTGCGGTGACCATTCTGCATGCCGACCGTGGTGATCCCATTGCCCGCATTGCACGAGCCAAAGGTAAAGCGGGGGATGTCCGCGTCCTGCATCTGGATGATTGGCTGCAGCTTGTGCAGCCTCGCCCCTGGCCGCAGATGCTTGCGTTGCGGGCGGATGCATCCGGCGCGCCCATCGTTGGCAAGCAGGTCGTCAACCGTCTCTTTACCGTGGCCGCGACCGCTACGGGCAGGTGTTTGGAGCAGGGCTCAAGGAACGAACGCTGGTTGCACGTGCACTTGCAGCAGGTATTTGAACCTGCCGCGTGGCTTGCCTACGAGCCGGGCGTGCGGGGTATTTCGCGGGCCTTGCTTCCGCTCAACCTGCAATGGTCGTCGCTCCGGCACGAAGCGGGTATCCGGGTGCCGAGGTTTGTGTATGGCTTTGGCTTCCAGCGTCCTGATACCGCCGGATTGCGGAATCCGATGCAGAAGTCGATCTGGTCCTTGTTCGATTGGGACCAGGAGCGGCATCTTCCGTCGATTGAAGCAGCACGGCATCAGTTTTTCGTGGAGCGGCCATCCGGCGAGCCCGTGCTGGCCTGTTTCCTGGGCGAGCATGTCTGTGAACCCCGGCATCCGCACGGCCAGCCCCTGTTCCTTGCAGAGGCTGATGCAGCTGAACTGCGGCGCATATGCCAGGCCGCGCGCCGGGTGTTCCGTGCAGAGGCCGGAGAGCTGCTGCTGTACCGCGACCAGCAGGGTTGGGTATTCCACGCGTTCTCACCGCACCTGCGCTCTGCCCAGCAAATGCCTGATTTCGAGTTGCGCGCACGTGCGTGGATCGAAGACTTGTGCTCCCCAGGCGTCCCTGTGGGGTCCAGGCAGACTGCGGGTCACCGCAGCTGATTGACCTGTACCGGACCGGAAGTTCCACCTGCAGCAGATGGTGCTGGCTGCCCAGCCGCGGCCAGTACCAGGAGACGAACAATGCTGGGTCACTATGTTCACTTGGCGCTGCGTGCGCTCGGGAGGTCGCCGCTGATGGCTGTTGCCGTGGTGGTTGCCCTGGCGCTGGGGGTGGGGGCGAGCATTGCCATGCTTACGGTGGTTCGGGTGATGTCCTGGGATCCCTTGCCCGGGCTGAGCCAGCACCTCTATCGCCCTGTCATGGATCCATTGCCGGCATCGTTCAAGATCCGGCCAGGTGCCGATCCCCGCATCGCCATGACCTGGGTCGACGCCAAAGCCCTGCTTGATGATGGTCCTGCGGCTGCCCAGGTTGCATTGGCGACCGGCCGTGTGGTCCTGCCGCCACAAACGCCGTTGGATCAGCCTGCGTATGTGGATGGGCAGTTTGCGACGTCACAGGTTTTCCGCGTGTTCGGCATCCGCTTTCTGGAGGGGGTGGGCTGGTCAGCGGCTGAAGAAGCCGGGCACGCGGCCGTCATTGTGATCAGTGAGAGCTTTGCCCGCAGGCTCAGGGCAGAGGGTTCCGTGGTTGGGAGGCGGATCCGGCTCAGTGAGCACAGTTTTACCATTACAGGCGTGATCGCCGATTGGACACCGGTGCCGCGCTTCCATACCGATATGCAGCGCGAGGTGTTCGCGGGCAGGGATGATTTCTTTATCCCGCTGGAGACGGCGATTGCCCTGGATATGGAGGTGCGCAACGCGGTCTTTTCGTGGGGTGATGTGACCAACTCCCGCGACATGAAAAGCGCATCGGCGACGTGGCTGCAGTTCTGGGTGGAACTTGAAGGCGCGCAGGCACGTGCCGCGTACGCCGCTTTCCTGCAGAACCATGTGCAGGCGCAGCTTGATCTGGGCCGATTCCAGCGCCCGCAGCAGGCGGCGCTCGTGCCGTTGCGTGACCATCTGCGGCAGCGCGGGGTTGTACCTGCGGAAGTCAGGCTCCAGTTGTGGCTTGCGATTGGGTTCCTGTTTGTCTGCATGGTCAATATCTGTGCGTTGCTGTACGCACGCTTGAGCCGGCGTACGCATGAGATAGCGGTTCGGCGGGCATTGGGGGCACGCCGTGCCGATGTCGTGCTGCAGTTGGCGACAGAGGCGGTGCTGGTGGGCGTCCTGGGAGGCGTTGGGGCATTGGCCGTTGCCGCGCTGGGCCTGTGGTTTCTGCGTACGCAACCGGAGGGCTATGCAGCTCTGGCGGTGATGGACTGGCCCATGGCCGTGCTCACGCCCTTGCTGGCCTGTGTGTGCAGCCTGCTTGCCGCTGCTTTGCCTGCCTTGCGCGTGGCTTCCACCCGTATTGCCATGCAGATAAAGGTCGCCGAATGAACATCCTGCAACTGGCGTTGATTGCACGAGCACTGACCCGCCATCGTCTGATTGTTGGCATTTTTGCCGTGCAGATCGTGGTGACGGTGGCAGTAGTGGCGAACATCGCTTTCCTGTTCATGCAGCGGTTGGATGCGCTGGCCGTTCCCAGCGGGCTTGCCGAGCCGGGTCTGGCCATTGTCGAAGCGGAGTTCGTCGGCGACGGGCTTGGCCGCATCCCCGGGGTAGTGCAGGCGGATCTGCAGGCATTGCGGCAGTTGCCTGGGATCACGGCCGTGTCGGTGCTGGGGGCGGTGCCGTTGGGACAAACCGGCTGGTCGATCGGCGTTGGCAATCTGCCCGACGTACAGGACGGGGCGCCGGGTGCCGTCGAGGCCGATGTTGCGGTGTTTGCGGCGGCCCCGGGTGCCATCGCCGCGCTGGGCCTGCGAATGGAAGCCGGCAGTGATTTTGGGCCGGACGCGTACGTGCCGCTGGCATCGGATGACTACTTTTCGGGCCTGTACAAGGCGGCGGAAGTGATTGTTTCCAGACAGATCGCCGAACGGCTGTTCCCGGGGCAGAACCCACTTGGCAAGGCCTTGTACGCCGACGGCAACCATCCACTGCAGATTGTCGGCGTCGTCGAGCATCTTGCACGGCCGGTGCTTGGGCAGGGGCGCGATGGTGATGCAAGCATCCTGTTGCCATTGGTGCCGGACGGGGCACGGGTGACGTACGCGTTGCGGACGCAGCCAGGCCGGATCGGCGAGGTGCTGGCTGCTGGTGAGCAGGTGCTCAAGTCCAATGAGCGCAGCCGGATGCTGCGACGCTCGCTGCCCTATGTGGATCTCCGCCAGGGTTACTTCCGGCGCGACATGACGATGGCAACACTGTTCATCGGTGCCGGCGTGGCGCTGCTGCTGGTCACTGGCATCGGGATCTATGGGTTGTCCAGCTTCTGGGTCCGCCAGCGTTATACGCAGATCGGTATACGCCGTGCACTGGGCGCTCGAAGGCGCGATGTCATCAGCCATTTCCTGGCGGAGAATCTGATGATCTGCACTGTCGCCGGTGCACTTGGCGCTGCGTGTGGTGCACTGCTCAATCGGGTACTGGCACTGTTCAATGAGGTGCCCGTCATCCAGTGGCCTTACCTGGTCAGCGCTGCGGTGCTGGTGGCGATGGTCGGGCAGTTGGCAACCTGGCTGCCGACCCGCCGTGCGGCCAGGGATGCGCCAGTGACATCCTTGCGCGGCGGCTGAAAGCCGGGCGTAGCGCACTACACCCGGGTGGGCGGATCAGGCGGCGGGCAGCAGTGGACGCAGCACCGGCTCCAACTGCTCGCGGCGCCAGCCGGCCAGGGCGACTGGCCAGTCACCGCTTTCCAGCAGGGCTTCCAGGTGCTTGCGCGAGGCCAGCAGGCCCTCCGGCAGGCCCAGCTCGGCAGTGCGCTTGCTCACGGCGTCCTGCAGGCGCTTGAGCGCGCTCTTGTTGCCGTCGGTGGCGGGCAGGGCCATCGGTGCGTCGGCTTCATCGGCCAGCGGCGTGTTCAAGGCCTCCCATAGTGGCTGCGCCAGTTTGCGCGGCGCCTTGGGGAAACGGCCGAACAACTTGAGCATGGCGTCGTAATCGGCCGGTGGCGTGCGTGCCAGCAGGTTGGCCAGTTCGTTGTCCAGGATCCAGCTGCGCGGCTTGTCGCTGCTGCGTGCCTGGTGGTCACGCCAGCGCAGCAGGCGCAGCAGGCGCCGCTGTGCGTCCGGCTCCAGGAACTGCGAGGACCGCATGGACAGGTGCGGCCAATGCTCGCCTTCGTCGCGTTCAACGCTGGCCAGCAGACGCTCGCCGTCGTCCTGCAGCCATTGCATGCGGTCCACGGCCTGCAGTTTGGTGCTGATGGCGTCGTGCAGGGCGAACAGGTACTCCACGTCGTCGGCGGCGTATTCCAGCTGGGCGTCGCTGAGCGGCCGCTTGAGCCAGTCCGAACGGGTCTCGCCCTTGGGCAGGGTCACGCCGGTGATCTCGGCGACCAGCTTCTGGTAACCCATGCCGCCACCGATACCGGCCAGGGCGGCACCGATCTGGGTGTCGAACAGTGGGCGTGGCAGCGCGTCGCAGGCGCACTTGAACGCCACCAGGTCCTCGCTGGCACTGTGCATGACCTTGGTGATGGTGGTGTCGCTCAGCCAGGGTTTCAGGGCTTCGCACATGCCCGGTATCAGCGGGTCGATCAGCAGGATTTCATCGCCAACAGCCATCTGCACCAGTGCCAGCTGTGGCCAGTAGGTGCGTTCGCGAATGAATTCGGTGTCCAGCCCGATCCGGCTGGGGCGCTGGCGGTAGCGTTCTTCCAACTCCGCCGGGTGTTTGATCCAGTAAGCCACGTGGGTTCCGTCAACTGCAGGGTTTGCTCAGGCGGGTGAGAATAGCCTAACGTCGTGCCGCTCCCGGGAAAGTGTGCAAGGTAATGGAGGCGTTTTTGGGTAAGACCGGCCAGATCACGGGCTTGATGGCGCTGCTGCTGGTGGCCCTGGCGGGCTGTCAGCCGTCATCGGTGCCGGATCCGGCACAAGCGGCGGCGCAGGAGCAGAAGTCCCTGGCTGCGCGGGTTGCCGCGCGGCTGGAGGCGCGGGCGGCGGCCAAGGCCGCACAGGCGGCGCCGGATCCGGTGGCGGTGGTCGAGGACACCGCGCTGCCGGTGTGGAATGCGCCGGAGCTGAGCCTGGCGCCAGAGCAGCTGGCGCAGGCGCGCAAGGACGCCGACAAGGCACTGGCCGAGGACCGGCTTTACAAGGATGCCAGCGACGCTATCCCGCTGTACCTGGCCATCCTGGCCCAGGATCCGCAGAACCGCGCGGCCCAGCAAGGGCTGGACAAGGCCCGGCAGCGCCTGCGCAGCCTGATCGGGCAGCGCTTGGCGCAGACCGAGAACCAGCGCGTGGCTCTGGCCGAGGCTGCGGAGATGACGGGCGTTGCAGTGGCGCTGGCGCCTGATGCCAAGGCCGAGCAGGCCCTGCAGCAGCGGGTGGCGACGGCGCGGCGGTTGTTGGCATTGAACCGTGCCGGCGAACAGGCCCTGCGGCTCTACCAGTTGGGGGAGGATGGCGGCGGCGCGCAGGCAGCGTTTCGTGAGGTGCTGGCGGCCGATCCGCTCAACAGTCGTGCCCGGCAAGGGCTGGCGGCGGTGGAAAGCGGGCTGATCCGGCGTGCCGAGCATGCTGCCGGGGTTGATTCGGATTTCCCTGGCGCGGCGCGCTGGCTGGACAAGGCCGGCACCATCCGCGGCGAAGGGGCGGTGACGGTACTGGATGCACGGCGGCGGGTGGAGGCCATCCGCCGTGCCCAGTTGGATGCCCTGCGCGAAGGCGGCCTGCGCGACCTCACCTCATCGCAGGGGCTCAAGCCGGCCCGCGAGAAGCTGGAGCAGGCCATTCGCATCGCCTTGCCCGGTGATCGCACCGTGGCACTGTTGCGGCAGCGCATCGATCTGGTCACCCACTATGGCAGCTTCCGGCCGGGACAGGTGTTCTCCGACGCGCTGGCCGATGGCGGCCGTGCGCCGCAGATGGTGGTGGTGCCGCATGGGGCGTTCCAGATGGGCGCGCCAGCAGAAGAGGTGGGCTCGGTGGATGCCGAGCGCCCCCAGCACTACGTCCGCTTCGACCGTGGTTTCGCCATGTCGATCACCGAGGTGACCGTGGCCGATTTCCGCCGCTTCGTGGAGGCTACCAACGCCCGGCCACGCGCCACCCGGCGCGGCCATTCCATCGTCTACGACGAGCGCAGCGGCAATTTCATCCGCCGCAGCGGGGTGGACTGGCAATCCGATTACAACGGCGTCAAGGCCGCCCCCAACAGCCCGGTGATGCATGTCAGCGTGCGCGATGCCGAGGCCTATGCGGCATGGTTGTCGGAGCAGACAGGGCGCTATTACCGCCTGCCCAGCGAGTCGGAGTTCGAGTATGCGCTGCGGGCCGGCAGTGTCGGCCGTTACCCCTGGGGGCGGGCGGCGGTGCCGCCGGAGAATACCGGCAACTTCACCGGCAGCCTGGATGTGTCACCCAGCGGCCGCCACTGGAACAACGCCTTCATCGGGTATGGCGATGGCTTCTGGGGCACCGCGCCGGTGGCCATGTTCCGTGCCAATGCCTGGGGGTTGCACGACATGGGCGGCAACGTCAGTGAGTGGGTGGCCGATTGCTGGCATGCCAGTTATCGGCGCGCGCCCGCCGACGGTGCCGCCTGGTACAACCCGGGTTGCCGGCAACGGGTGATCCGCGGAGGCAACTGGGCCAACGCACCGGAGCAGGTGCGGGCGGCATGGCGGCAATCGCAGGATTCGGATGTCACCTCGGCCCGGATCGGCTTCAGGCTGGTGCGCGGTATTTGACCTTGCCCATGCGCCCAGTAGCGTTAACATCGGCCACGGCCAGCCCGGCCCAGACGGAACCCAACCATGCGACAAGATCCTTTCGGTAACCAAGGCGGCAGCCGTCAGCGCCGGGGCGGCGGCCTGTTCGGCAACATCCGTTGGGTGGTCCTGCTGGGCTTTGCGATCTACGGGGGCTGCTACTACTTCGGCAACCGCTCGGTGGACCCGTACACCGGCGAAAAGGTGCTGATCGACAGCTCGCTCGACGCCAACGAGGAGAAGGCCCTTGGCCTGCAGGCCTACCAGGAGATCCTGTCGCAGGAGCGTCCGGTGGACCCCAACTCGCAGATCGCGAGGCAGGTACGCGAGATCGCCAACCGCCTGATTGCCAAGGTGGACGTGGTGGAGACCTCGCTGGCGCAGGAGCATGGGCTGCAGCCACAGCATTTCGCGCGTGATTTTGATTGGGACGTGAACGTGCTGCAGTCCGACGAGGCCAACGCGTTCTGCCTGCCCGGCGGCAAGATGGCGGTGTATACCGGCTTGATCCCGGTGGCACAGAACGCCGATGCGCTGGCGGTGGTGATGGGTCACGAGATCGCCCACGCCTTGCTGCGCCATGGTGCCCAGCGCATGGCCCAGCAGAAGCTGACCCAGATCGGGCAGATGGCAGGCGCGGCCAGCGGCATGGACGCGCAGCAGCAACAGATGATGATGTCGGCAATGGGCTACGGCTATCTGTTGCCCTATGCGCGCTCGCATGAAACCCAGGCCGATGAAGTGGGCCTGATGTTGGCCGCCGCCGCCTGTTTCAATCCGGAGGAAGCGGTGCCCTTGTGGCAGCGCATGAGCGAAGCCAGTGGTGGCCAGGCGCCACCGGAGTTTTCCTCCACCCATCCCAACCCCGGCACCCGTATCCAGAACCTGCAGGCGTTGATGCCCAAGGCATTGGAGTACAGGCAGCGTTATTGCACCGCGCAGTAAGCAGGCAACAGCTGGGCTGGGTGCCGTTGAGCGTGCGCAGCGGTTGATGCACTCAAACGCTGCTGTGTACCTGCCGTTGGCGTGCTTTGAGAGTTGCGCTGCGCCTGCGGGCCTAGAACGTTTTTTCCACGCGTAGCTGCAGGCTGCCTTCTGCCAGACGGGCCTGCAGGGTGTCCCCCGGACTGATCTGATCGGCGCTGCGCACCAGGCTGCCATCGTCTGCGCGGGTGAGGATGGAATAGCCACGCGCCACGGTTGCCAGTGGGCTGACCGCTTCCAGCGAACGGGCAATGCCGCGCAGGCGCAGTGCATCGCGCTGCAGTTGCCGGTCCATGGCGGCCTGCGCGCGCGGGGCCAATGCCGCCAGTTTTTCTGCCAATGCATCCAGGTGGCGCTGTGGCTGCGCGTTGCGCAGCACGGCGGCGGCATGGCGCAGCTGTGCATGGCGGCGTTCCTGTTGCTGGCGCCACGCTCCCTGAAGGCGTGCAAAGGCTGCCTGCTGACGGTGCTCCAGCAAGGTCAGGCGGGCCTGGGGGCTGTGCGCCTGCAGGCGCAGGGCGGCACGGTCGGCACGCTGCATGGCCTGGCCCAGGGTATGCACCTGCAGCTGGTTCAGGCGCTGCGCCAGCCGGCGCACGCGCAGTGCCAGGTCGCGTTGATCGGGTACCAGCAGCTCGGCGGCGACCGAGGGCGTCGGCGCGCGCAGGTCGGCGGCGAAGTCGGTCAGGCTGAAGTCGGTCTCGTGGCCTACCGCCGAAACCACCGGCGTGCTGCTGGCGGCAACCGCACGCGCCAGCTGTTCATCGTTGAACGCCCACAGGTCCTCCAGTGAGCCGCCACCGCGGGTCAGCAGGATCACGTCGTAGCGGCCACTGGCATCGGCCTGGCGCAGCAGCGAGGTGATCTGGGGGGCGGCCGTTGCGCCCTGTACCAGCGAGGGGAGCAGTTCGACTTCCAGCATCGGGAAGCGGCGCGCCAGCACGCTCAGCACGTCACGCACCGCCGCGCCGCTGGGCGAGGTGATCACCGCCAGCCGGCGCACATGTGCGGGCAGCGGCCGCTTGCGTGCCGGGTCGAACAGGCCCTCGGCCTCCAGGCGTGCCTTCAGCTCGTCGTAGGCGCGGCGCAACGCGCCTTCGCCGGCTTCTTCCATGTGGTCCAGGATCAGCTGGTAGTCACCGCGTGCCTCGTACAGGGTCAGGCGACCGCGCACCAGCACGCGCATGCCTTCGCGCGGGATGAACTTCAGCCACTGGCTCTTGGGCTTGAACATGGCCGCGCGTACCTGCGCCCGTGCGTCCTTGAGGGTGAAATACAGGTGCCCGGAGGCTGGCCTGCTGACACTGCCCAGTTCACCCTCCACCCACACCAATGGGAACGCGCTTTCCAGCAGATCACGCGCCAGCGTATTGAGCTGGTTGGGGGTGAGGATGTCGTTGCTTGGGCTCATGGACACGGTACGGCAGAAAGAAGGCGCGACGAGTGCGTGCAGGATGGCCTGCCAGATCGCCGAATGCCGCCCATCTTAAGCCCTGCGGCTAGTCGAAGAAATCGAAGATGGAAATGTCCAGGTCCGGGAATTCCAGCCAGGACAGGTCGAAGTCGAACCAGCTTGAGCTGCCGTCGTTGGCCACCGAATGCAGCATCTCGGCCTTCATCGCCGCATAGTCGCAGGCATCGCGACTGCCGGCATGCAGGCGATCAAAGTCGGCATGGGTATTGAACAGCGCATGTGACCAGCAGGCCACGTCGATATCGATTTTGTTGCGGCGGTTCGCCTCGCGCACCTGCTGCACCGAATAGAAATTGCGCTTGCCGTGGTGGCGGACCAGGTCATCGCCTATCAATTGTGCCTGGCGGCGCTTGTCCGCCGGGGCGATGCTGCAGGGGGCTTGCTGGATCTGGGTGTCCATCACGGTCCTTGTGGCGGTGTCGGGTGCGCATCATTGCACGGCGGGCAGGGATGCGTCCGCTTGCCCTTCGGCGGCATCGGCATGCCGCTGCAGCGCCCATTGCACATGCTCACGGACCAGCGGCGATGCATGCCCGCTGCGGCTGTGCAGTGCCTGCAGCACGCTGGGCGTAGCTGTGGCATTGCCCAGCGCCACGGCGATGTTGCGCAACCAGCGCTCATGGCCGCTGCGCCTGATGGGGCTGCCTTCGGTGCGGCGCAGGAATTCCTCCTCATCCCAGGCGAACAGCTCCGGCAGGGTGGCGGTATCCAGGTTGTTGCGGGCGCGGAAGTCGGGCTCGTCGGTGCGCCGGGCAAACTTGTTCCAGGGGCAGACCAGTTGGCAGTCGTCGCAGCCATAGATGCGGTTGCCCATGAGTGGGCGCATTTCCAATGGAATCGCGCCGTCGTGCTCGATGGTGAGGTAGGAAATGCAACGGCGCGCATCCAACCGGTGCGGGGCGATGATGGCAGCGGTGGGGCAGACGTCGATGCAACGGGTGCAGGTGCCGCAGTGGGCGGTGGCGGGTACGTCGATCGGCAGCGGCAAGTCCACGTAGATCTCGCCCAGGAAGAACCACGAGCCGCCATTGCGATCGATCAGGCAGGTGTGTTTGCCGATCCAGCCCAGCCCGGCGTTGCGTGCCAGGGCGCGCTCCAGCACCGGTGCCGAATCGACAAACACGCGGTAGCCGAATGGGCCGATCTCGCTGCCGATGCGCTCGGCCAGCTTCTGCAGCCGGTTGCGCATCAGCTTGTGGTAGTCGCGGCCCAGCGCATAGCGCGCGACATAGGCACGCTCGCCATCATTCAGGGTGGCCCAGGCTTCGGCGTCGTCCTTGTGGCCATAGTCCAGGCCTACCGAAATGACCCGCACCGTGCCGGGCAGCAGCTCCTGCGGGCGCGCGCGCAGGCTGCCATGGCGCGCCATCCATTCCATCGTCCCGTACAGGCCCTTGCCCAGCCAGTCGGCCAGGTGCGCCTCGTCCTGGCCCAGTTCGATACCGCTGACCCCGCAGCGCTGGAAGCCAGCGTCGCGGGCAAGCTGGCGGATGCGCAGCGACAGCTGCGCGGGATTGGCGGCGGAAACGGCTTCAGGCATGGCGCAAGTATAGAATCGACGGCATGTCAGAGCCCGTTGAACTGTTTGATATCGCCGCCGCACGTCGCATCGACGCGCAGGCAACCGCTGCCCTGGGCGGCGACGGCTATGTGTTGATGCAGCGTGCAGGCCTGGCGGCCTGGCACAGCGTGCTGCAGCATTGGCCCCAGGCGCGGTGCATCGTGGTGGTGTGTGGGCCGGGCAACAATGGCGGCGACGGTTACGTGCTGGCCCGTCATGCCCGCCAGGCCGGGCGGCAAGTGAGTGTGTTGCACCTGCCCGACGCGGCACCACGCAGCGGACTGGCGCAGCGCGCCTGTACCGACTATCTGGCCATTGGCGGCCACATCGAGGTGACCCTGGACTGTCTGCAGCAGGCCGACCTGATCGTGGATGCCCTGTATGGCATCGGCTTGGCGCGCGCCCCGGAGGGCGAGGATGTCGGATTGATTACGGCCATCAATGCCGCCGCGGCACCGGTGTTCGCACTGGATGTGCCCAGCGGTGTGGACGCCCTCAGCGGCGACGTGCCGGGCACGGCGGTGCGCGCGCAGCGGGTGCTGCAGTTCATCGTGCCGCACGTGGGGCTGCATACCGGTGCTGCGCTGGAGCATGCCGGGCAACGTCTGTTGGCGGATCTTGGCGTTCCGGCGGAGGCGTTTGCCGGCGTTGCTCCGGCCGCCCAGCGCTGGATCAAGCCGGTACTGCAACTGCAGCTGCCGCCGCGCCGGCTCAATACCCACAAGGGCGAGAACGGCCATGTGCTGTGCGTGGGCGGCAACCATGGCAGTGGCGGGGCGGTGATGCTCAGCGCCGAGGCCGCACTGCGCAGCGGTGCCGGCCTGGTCAGCGTGGCCACCCGCGCCCCGCACGTGCTGCCGCTGCTCGCGCGCTGCCCGGAGGCGATGGTGCATGCGGTGGAGGAGGGGGCAGCGTTTGCTGCCTTGTTGGCGCGCGCCAGTGTCATTGCGATCGGGCCGGGCCTGGGCCAGGACGATTGGGCATGCGCGCTATGGGCGGCCGCCGTGGCCAATGGCAAACCGTTGGTTGTGGACGCCGATGCGCTCAACCTGCTGGCGGCTGCGCCGCAGCCGGTACCGCAGGCCATTCTTACCCCGCACCCGGGCGAGGCCGCGCGCCTGCTGGATACGGATACGGCCAGCATCCAGCGCGATCGCCTTGGCGCCGCGCGTGCGCTGGCAGCGCGCTATCAGGCCGTCGTGGTGCTGAAGGGTGCAGGCACCGTGGTGGCCGCACCGGGGCAGTTGCCGCGCGTGGTGGTGGCCGGCAATCCCGGCATGGCGGTCGGTGGCATGGGGGATCTATTGACCGGTGCCATCGCCGCGCTGCGCGCACAGGGTCTGTCGGCCTGCGATGCGGCCAGCAGCGGTGCGCTGCTGCACGGCCTGGCCGGTGATGCGGCGGCAGGCGAGGGTGAACGCGGCTTGTTGCCACGCGACCTGTTGCCACACCTGCGTACGCTGGCCAATCCATAATGCACGGCATGATCGACTTGTTTCTTGCAGACGCCGACGGCACCGACCAGCTTGGCCGGGCATTGGCACACACTCGTCCGGCACAGGCCGTGGTCCACCTGCAGGGTGACCTGGGGGCCGGTAAATCCACCCTGGCGCGGGCATTGCTGCGCGCGCTGGGCGTGCAGGGGCCCATCCGCAGCCCCACCTACACCTTGATCGAGCGGTATCCGCTGAGCGACGGCGAAGCCTGGCATCTGGACCTGTACCGCATCGGCAACGCCGGCGAGTTGGACTTCCTGGGCTTGGACGAAGCGACCGCCGACCTTTGGCTGGTCGAATGGCCTGAGCGGGGTGCCGGCGCATTGCCGCCGGTGGACCTGGAGGTGGCCCTGGAAATCGATGGTCACGGCCGCCGGGCGCGTATTCAGGCGCACACCGCCAACGGTGAGCGCTGGCTGCAGGAACTGCGCAAAACGCCCCACTTGCAGGGGCTTCCTAGCCCCTGACTGCAGGAAGATGCGGCAGGTTGCGGATTATTAAGGGAAAACATGTTGCAATTACCGAATTCCGGTGATTGAATCCGCCCATGACTATGGCAAACCGCCTGTTCGCTCTGTCCACCGCCATTGCTGGGCTCTGCCTGGCCAGCGCTTCGGCGTGGGCGGGCGAGATCCGCGGCGTAGGCCTGAGCGCCGGTGCCACCGGTACCAAGGCTGAGATCCAACTGGCTGGCGGTGGCAGCTACAAGACCATCAGCCTGGCCGGCCCGAACCGCTTGGTCGTAGATTTTCCCGATTCCACGGCCGTGCGCGGGCTCAAGCTGCCTGCTGCCGCAGGCGTGGTCACGGCAGTACGCACCGGCAATCCGACCCCGGGCACGTTCCGCGTTGTGTTTGACCTGGCGGAGACCGTGGCGGCGTTCAAGCCGCAGATGCAGGGCCAAGGTGCCGAGTCCCGGTTGTTGATCGAGTGGCCGGGCGATGCGCCGGCACGCCCGGCGACGACGGCGGTGGCGGCCACTGTGCCCGCAACCGGTACTGCCGCGGCGGCACCGGCCACTGCCCAGAGCGTGGCCGAGTCACGTGCCGAAGCAGCCCGAGCCACGGCGGCTTTGACCGCTGCCGTGCGCCAGCAGGCCAGCGCGCCGCCGCCCGCGCCCGCTCCGGTCGTGGCAGCAGCGCAGACGCCGGCGACGACGGTGGTCCAGGCAGCGCCGCAGCCGACCAGTACGGGAGTGATTGCCGCGGCCTCCGCACCGGTCAGCTCGCCAGCAGCCATTCTCAATGCCCAAGGCACACCGGTGCGCACCACCATTGCCACCGGGCGCCCAGCGCCGGTGGGCGCGGTGTCGCAGCCCGCTGCCGCCGCTGCTCCCGTGGCCAGTGCTGAACAGGCCTTGCCGCGCCCGGTGATGCCCAGCGATGCCTCGCGCATCCGCATGCAGCCTGGCATGCGCAACCTGATCGTGGCGATCGATCCCGGCCACGGCGGTCAGGATCCGGGAGCCATCGGCCCGACCGGCAAGCGCGAGAAGGACGTGACCCTGGCGGTGGCGCGTGAACTGGCGCGCCAGGTCAATGCCACCCCCGGCCTGCGCGCCTACCTGACTCGCGATACCGACGTATTCATTCCGCTGCCGATGCGCGCACAGCGTGCCCGCGCCGCCAAGGCGGACATCTTCATCTCGATCCACGCCGATGCGGCAGAAAACCGCTCGGCGACCGGCTCGTCGGTCTACGTGCTGTCCACCAAGGGGGCGTCGTCACAGCGCGCGCGCTGGTTGGCGGACAAGGAAAACGCCGCCGACCTGATCGGTGGCGTCAGCCTCAGCCGCACTGAAGGCACCCTGGCCAACGTACTGCTGGACCTGGCCCAGAGTGGCAACATGAAGGCCTCCGAAGACGCCGCCAGCCATGTGCTGGGGGGGCTCAAGCGCATCGGCAACAACCACAAGCCGAACCTGGAGCGCGCCAACTTCGCGGTGCTGCGTACCTCGGACATGCCGGCGATGCTGGTGGAAACCGCCTTCATCTCCAACCCGGACGAAGAGCGCCGCCTGATCGACCCCACCTACCAGCGTCGTATCGCCGGTGCGGTACTGGATGGCGTGCATACCTTCTTCAGCCGGCAGCCGCCGCCGGGCACTTTGTTTGCCGCCCGTGCCCAGGCCGAAATGGATGCTGCCGTGGGTACCGTTGCCGGCGGCAGCAAGTAAGCTGCCGCGGCCATCCGGGCCGCGATGACATGGGCGCGGCAGGACACAGTATTCAGGCTACGCGGGTGTCGGTGCCGAGCCCGTGCTCGGCTATCATCCTGTGCATGCATGATGTCAGCCTGATTCCCCTCGTAACTCCGTCCGCCTGCGCGGTCTTTGCACTGTCGATGCAGGGCGGTGGCGCATGAGTGCCATCCGTCCCCTGCCGGAAATCCTGATCAACCAGATCGCTGCTGGCGAAGTGGTCGAGCGACCTGCGTCGGTGGTCAAGGAACTGGTCGAGAATGCGTTGGACGCAGGTGCCACACGCGTGGATATCGACCTGGAAGAAGGCGGCGTACGCCTGATCCGCATCCGCGACAACGGCGGTGGCATCGCTGCCGACCAACTGCCGCTGGCCGTGTCGCGCCATGCCACCAGCAAGATCGCCAGCCTGGATGACCTGGAGTCGGTGGCTACCCTCGGCTTTCGCGGCGAAGCCCTGCCGTCGATCGCCTCGGTCAGCCGCTTCACCCTGGCCTCGCGCCGTGCCGATGACGAACATGGCTCGGCGTTGCAGATCGAGGGCGGCAAGCTGGGCGAAGTGGCACCACGCGCGCATGCCGCGGGTACCACGGTGGAAGTGCGTGAGTTGTTCTACAACGTACCGGCGCGGCGCAAGTTCCTGCGCGCCGAGCGCACCGAGCTGGGTCACATCGAAGAATGGTTGCGCTCGCTGGCCTTGGCGCGCCCCGACGTCGAGTTGCGGGTGTCGCATAACGGCAAGCCGTCACGGCGCTACAAGCCCGGCGACCTGTATTCGGACGCGCGTCTGGGCGAAACCCTCGGCGAGGATTTTGCGCGGCAGGCGCTGCGCGTGGACCATAGCGGCGCCGGTCTGCGACTGCATGGCTGGATCGCACAGCCGCAGTATTCGCGTGCCAGCGCCGACCAGCAGTACCTGTATGTCAACGGACGTTCGGTGCGTGACCGCAGTGTCAGTCATGCGGTGAAGATGGCCTACGGCGATGTGCTGTACCACGGCCGGCAGCCGGCCTATGTGCTGTTCCTGGAGCTGGACCCGACCCGCGTCGACGTCAACGTGCACCCGGCCAAGCATGAAGTGCGTTTTCGTGACGCGCGACTGATTCATGATTTCGTCTACCGCACGCTGAAGGAGGCACTGGCCGAGACCCGTGCCGGGCTGGAGCCGGCGGCGATGGGGCAGGGCCATCCGGGCGATCCCGCTGCCTCTATGCCGCCCAGTACCAGCGTGGGTGGTGGCTATGTGTTGTCGCGGCCAGGTGGCAGCGTGGCCAGCAATGGCAACTGGCAGGCGCGGCAGTCGCCGTTGGGCTTGCAGGTGGCGGAAGCACCTTCGGCCTATGCGGCCTTGTATTCAGCGCCAGCGGCAGGTGCCGGCCAGGTCGATGCCGGGCCGGCCTTGCCGGCAACCTCCAGTGATGCCGGCGTACCGCCGCTGGGCTATGCCATCGCCCAGTTGCATGGCATTTACATCCTGGCCGAGAACGCCGAAGGCTTGATCGTGGTGGACATGCATGCTGCCCACGAGCGCATAGGCTACGAACGCTTGAAGAACGCGCATGACGGCATCGGCCTGCATGCGCAGCCGCTGCTGGTGCCGATCACCCTGGCGGTGGGCGAGCGTGATGCCGATACCGCCGAACGCGAAGCGGCAACGCTGGCCGAGCTGGGTTTTGAAGTAACCCGCTCGGGGCCGGGCTCCCTGCATGTACGCAGTATCCCGGCGCTGCTGGCCAATGCCGAGCCCGAGGGCCTGCTGCGCGATGTGCTGGGTGACCTGCGCGAACACGGGCAGAGCCGGCGCATCGCCAGTGCGCGTGACGAACTGCTGTCGACGATGGCCTGCCATGGCGCGGTACGTGCCAACCGTCGCCTGACGCTGCCTGAAATGAATGCCCTGCTGCGTGACATGGAGATCACCGAGCGCTCGGGGCAATGCAACCATGGCCGCCCGACCTGGGCGCGCTTTTCCTTGGCCGAGATTGATCGCTGGTTCCTGCGGGGGCGTTGATGAAAAGAGCATTGGGGGGCGCGGCCTTGTTGGCCGTGGTGCTGCTGGGTGGCTGCAAGCAGGAGGTGGCGGCGCCGCCGGTGGTCAAGGCGGATCCGGCGTTTGCGCAGGACAATGAGCTGTGGCGGGAGCAACGCCTGACCGAGCTGCTGGCGGTCGACGGCTGGGCCAGCCTGGTGGGGTTGCATTGGCTGGAACTGAAAGCGCACTACATCGGCAGCGGCAGTACCAGCGGCATCCGCCTGGCGGTAGGCCCGCCGCGCTTGGGCATGGTGTCGCGACAGGGCAAGGACTGGTACTTCACGCCCGAACCCGGGGTGCCGATGCAGGTGGATGGCAAGCCGGTGAGTGGGCGCATCGCGTTCCACGGCGACCGTGATGAAGCCCCCACCCTGATCCACTTCGATGACGGCAAGGGCGTATTGAGCCTGATCGAGCGTGGCCCGCGTTTCGCCCTGCGGGTGCGGCACAGTGAGGCCCCGGCGCGCGCCCACTTCGGTCACCTGGAGTATTGGCCGGCTGATCCGAGCTGGCGCATCACCGCACGCTTCGTGCCGCATGACCTCAACAAGACCTTGCCGATCGTCGACATCACCGGCTTGACCACCGAGCAGTCCAATGCCGGTGCCATCGAGTTCGAGCGCGATGGTCGCACCTGGCGACTGGAAGCGCTGGGCGAGCCGGGCCAGCCCCTGCAGGTGATATTCGCCGACCGCACCAGCGGCCGCGGCAGCTATGCAGCCGGCCGCTACATCGATGTGGCGGTGCCGGACAGCAGGAGTGAAGTCGTGATCGACTTCAACCGCGCCTACAACCCGCCGTGTGCGTTCACCCCGTTTGCGACCTGTCCGTTGCCGCCCCCGGAGAACCGTTTGGACATGGAAGTACAGGCCGGCGAGAAGGCTTACGCCAAGCCCAAGAGTGAGGTGGCTGCATGACATGGTTGAACCGTAACGCCGGTCTGCTGTTGGCTGGTTTGATGCTGGTTGTCGGTGCCGCCACGGCGCGCCCGGCACGTGGCGAAGCCGCGTCGGCGGCCTATGTCGCCCCGGTCCCGCTGCTGTGGAAGGTCAGTGGTGCCCAGGGCAGTGAGATTTACCTGCTGGGCTCCTTCCATCTGCTCAAGCCCAGTGACTATCCCTTGTCCAAGGACGTGGACGGCGCGTTCGCGGCGTCGCAGCGGCTGCTGTTCGAGCTTTCGCCGGAGGAGATGAACTCGCCGGCGTTGCCGATGCAGATGGCGCAGGCCGCATTGCGTCGCGATGGCAGCCAGCTCAAGGATGATCTGGACGCGGCCACCTGGGAGCGGCTGCAGGCCTGGGCACAGGCCAACAACATGCCGATCCAGAGTCTGGGTGGGCTCAAACCGTGGTTCGTCGGCCTGACCATCAGTGTCGCGCAGATGACCCGGCTGGGTCTGGACCCGCAGGCCGGCCTGGATCGGCACATGATGGATCTGGCAGCCAAGGCTGGAAAACCTGCCGGTGGACTGGAAACAGCAGCCTCGCAGATCAGCATGCTCGATGGCATGGGCGTGGACGAACAGCGGCAGATGCTGCGCGAGGCGCTGGAGCAGGTGGACAAGGGGGACACGCAGAGCCGTGCCCTGCATGACGCGTGGCGTCGCGGTGATGCCACGATGCTGTGGCAGGACATGGCCGGGCAGATGAAGCAGCAGTACCCGGGGCTGTACCGGCGCATCAATGTCGAGCGCAATGACGCCTGGCTGGCGCCGCTGCAGCAGCGGCTGCAGGCCGGGCAGGGCACCACTTTGGTGGTGGTTGGCGCGCTGCACCTGCTTGGCGCTGACGGGGTGGTGGAAAAACTGCGTGCGCAGGGCTACAAGGTCGAGCGCATCTGCAGCGCCTGCACGGAGCAGCAGCGAAAGCCGTGAAGGCAGGGCCGGGTAGGGTCCGTTGGCCTGCTTCCAGGGCAGGGGCCAGCTCGGCAGGGCTGGGCCACGCCAGCCTGTAGAAATGAAAAGGCCGACGCTTGCGTCGGCCTTTCAGTAGTCAGCGGTTGCTGCGGGTCTTGCCGCCGCTGCCCGGTGGCGGATCGGCCGGCTTGCTGCCCGGCGCCGGCGGACGGGTGCCGAAGCCGCCGCCCATGTTGCGCTGGAACTCCTGCCACAGCTCCAGATTGCGCTCGGTGAGCTGGTTCATCATGGCCCACGGGGTCTGGCCGAGCAGGCTGCCCATCTGCTGGCGGAACTGCTGCTGCTGGTCCAGGAACACCTGCATGCTGCGCTCCAGGTAGTTGCCCATGAAGCCCTGCAGGGAGTCGCCGTAGAAACGGATGAGCTGGCTCAACAGCTGGGTCGACAGCATCGGCTCGCCGTCCTGCTCCTTGTCCGCGATGATCTGCAACAGCACCGAACGGGTCAGGTCATCGCCGCTCTTGGCGTCGCGGACCTCGAACTCTTCGCCGTCCAGGATCAGCTGGCGGACGTCCTCGATGGTGATGTAGCTGGAAATCTCGGTGTCGTAGAGCCGGCGATTCGGATACTTCTTGATGATGCGGGTCGCAGCCATTAAGCAGTCACTCGTCACGGTTAGGTGCGCAGCATGGCGCAGTGCAGCAGGGCTTGCAACCGCCAAAAGTACAGGTTGCAAGGCTCGGTGAAGTGTTTTTTTGTTGCGCAGCACGCAAAGTGCCAAGCTGCAGCAAGAACAAGGGCTTACCAGCCCATGTGGTGGCCGCCGTTGATGTCCAGGTTGGAGCCGGTGATCCAGGCGGCTTCCTCGGCCACCAGGAAGGCCACCGCGTAGGCGATCTCCTCGGGCTTGCCCAGGCGCCCGGTGGGGATGTCGGCGATGATCTTGGCCCGCACTTCCTCCGGTACCGCCATCACCATGTCGGTGGCCACATAGCCGGGGGAGATGGTGTTGACGGTGATGCCGAAACCGGCGTTCTCGCGCGCCAGCGAGATGGTGAAGCCGTGCATGCCGGCTTTGGCGGCGGCGTAGTTGGCCTGGCCGTACTGGCCCTTCAGGCCGTTGATCGAACTGATCTGGATGACCCGGCCCCAGCCGCGCTTGCGCATGCCCTCGATCACCGGGCGGGTGACGTTGAACACCGAGTTGAGGTTGGTGTTGATTACCTCGTGCCACTGTTCCGGGCTCATCCGGTGGAAGGTGGTGTCACGGGTGATGCCGGCGTTGTTGACCAGGATCTCGACCGGCCCCAGTGCGGCTTCGGTGGCCTGGATCAAGCTGCGGCCACTGTCCGGGTCGGCAACATCGCCTTCGAACAGGGCGATGTCATAGCCCTTCTCGCGCATGCGCTGCTGCCACTGCTGGGCTTTCTCGGCGTTGCGGAAATTGGTGGCAACCCGGTGCCCTTGGTCGGCGAGGCGTTGGCAGATGGCGGTACCAATGCCGCCGGTACCACCGGTGACCAGTGCGACGCGGGATGTCATGGGCAGTGCTCCAGGGCAGATTCGCAGGGGAGCCGATGATTCTAATGAAACTGCGCTCAGGCAGGGGGCGTCAGGGGGGCGCGCAGCGCGCTTTTTTGCAGTTTGTGCGGGTCGAACGCAGCGGCGGCGTGCTGCAGCAGCTCGGGTACCTGGCTTGCAGCATCCAGCGCGGCAGGGTCCTGGCCCAGGCAATGCCATAGCCAGCGCAGCACCGGTAGTGGGCGGGCACTGTCCACCGGCACAGCCGCCTGCGACTTGGACAGCTTCTGGCCGCTGGCATCCAGCAGCAGCGGCAGGTGCAGGTAGGCCGGGGTGGGCAGGCCCAATGCCTGTTGCAGCAGGATCTGCCGTGGGGTGGAGTCGATCAGGTCGGCGCCGCGCACCACATGGGTGATGCCCTGCTCGGCGTCATCGACCACTACCGCCAGTTGGTAGGCCCAGCAGCCATCGGCACGCAGCAACACCACATCGCCCACCTCGCGGTCCACGTCCTGCTGCACCGTGCCTTGCAGGGCGTCTTCAAAGCGGACATGGCAGCCATCGGCCACGCGCAGGCGGATGGCAGGATGAGCGCGTTGCTGGCTGGCGACACAACGCCGATGGATACCGTGCTGGCTGGCAAGGTCGGCCCGGCTGCAGTGGCAGGCAAAGGCCTTGCCTTCGGCCAGCAGGCGGTTGATGGCCGACTGGTACAGCGCATGACGGCGGCTCTGGTACTGCACGGGCAGGTCGGAGACCAGGCCGAATGTGGCCAGTGTGGCCAGCTGCGATTCGACTGCGCCGGCCACCTCGCGTGGTGGGTCGATATCCTCCACCCGCACCAGCCATTGGCCGTGGGCATGGCGTGCGACCAGCCAGCTGCCGAAGGCTGCCAGCATGGAGCCCAGGTGCAGGGGCCCGGTCGGGGAGGGGGCGAAGCGGCCGCGATGGCGTGGGAGAGACATTGAATATGAATGCTTGGTCAGATTGCGGCTTGAATTCAGTCTTGGCGCACCGCAAATTTGCCGTATCCCCATCCTAAACGGATCTGTTTCCCATGTTTACCCGTATCGGGCTGTTTCTTCTGACCAACATCGCGGTGCTGGCGCTGGCCAGTGTGGTGATGTCGCTGCTGGGCGTGAACTCGTCGCAGATGAGCGGGTTGCTGGTCATGGCAGCCATCTTCGGCTTCGGCGGTTCGATCATCTCGCTGCTGCTGTCCAAGTTCATGGCCAAGCGCGGTACCGGCGCGGTGGTGATCACCGAGCCGCGCAACCAGACCGAGCGTTGGCTGCTGGATACGGTGGCGCGCCAGGCCAAGGCGGCAGGCATCGGCATGCCGGAAGTGGCGGTCTATGACGCCCCGGAGATCAATGCCTTCGCCACCGGTGCCAACCGCAACAACGCGCTGGTGGCGGTGTCCACCGGCCTGCTGCACAACATGAGCGAGGACGAGGCCGAAGCGGTACTGGGCCATGAGATCGCCCACGTTGCCAATGGCGACATGATCACCATGGCCTTGCTGCAGGGCGTGTTGAACACCTTCGTGATCGTGCTGGCCCGCGTGGTCGGCGGCATCATCGACAGCGCGCTGTCCGGCAATCGCGAAGGCGGCGGCCGCGGTTTCGCCTACTACATCATCGTGTTCGTGCTGGAGATGGTGTTCGGCCTGTTCGCGACGATGATCGCGATGTGGTTCTCGCGCCACCGTGAGTTCCGTGCCGACCACGGCGGTGCCTCGCTTGCGGGTCGCCAGAAGATGATCGCGGCACTGGAGCGTTTGAAGCTCAACCATGGCCAGAGCACCTTGCCGACGCAGATCGCGGCATTCGGCATTGCCGGCTCGGCAGCCAAGAAGCTGTTCCTGAGCCATCCGCCGCTGGACGAGCGCATCGCCGCGCTGCGCTCTTCGACGGTTGCCTGATCCGCATCGGCAGTGATTCAAGCAGAACGCCCGGCTCAGCCGGGCGTTCTGCTATCTGGGGAGTGCAGATCGCGTGCACGACCCTCTCCTGTTCCGTCCCGGGGAGGGGGCGCCCCGTTTGTCTGTCCGCTGTCGATCGGCAGGCACGGCCAGAGCCGGCAGGCGGCCATGGTGATGGGTTGCCGGGGATGGAGCAGGGGAGCCCTGGCACTGCAGCGCAGGCAGAAGGGCGGAGATGGATGCTGTTTGCCGGGAATGGAAACAAAAACGGCGCCTTCGCAGGCGCCGTTCCAGAGACACGCAAAGCAGCGATCAGAACTTCGGATCGAACTCGGCGGCATAGCCGGTGTTGACGATCACCTTCTGCAGTGCCTCGCAGACCTTGATGTTGCCGGCTACAACCTGCTGGGTCTCCGGGCCGCGCGAATCCATGCGGTCCAGCGGAGCGCCACGGTAGTTGCACACCTTGCCGCCTGCCTCGCGCACCAGCAGCACGCCAGCGGCGATGTCCCATGCCTTCACGCCGGCTTCGAAGTAGGCGTCGGCGCGGCCACAGGCCACGTAGGCCAGGTCCAGCGCGGCAGAGCCGGTGCGGCGCACGTCCTCGGCCTGCACCAGCAGGGTGTCGACGGTCTTGAGCTGGGTGCTGGCGCGGCTGCGTTCGCGCGGGGCGAAGCCGGTGTGGATCATGGTGCCTTCCAGATCCTTGCGGTCTGCCACGCGCAGGCGGCGGTCGTTGAGCACGGCGCCATTGCCCTTGGAGGCGGTGAACAGCTCGTTGCGCAACGGATCGAAGATCACCGCATCGATCGGCTCGCCGTTTTCAACCAGGGCGATGGAGACGCAGTAGTGCGGGAAGCCGCGCAGGTAGTTGCTGGTGCCGTCGAGCGGGTCGATGACCCACATCATGCGGTTCACGCCCTGGATGCCGCCTTCTTCACCGAAGATGCCGTATTCCGGGTAGGCGCGCTTGAGTTCCTTGACGATCACTTTTTCCGCATCAGCATCGACTTCGCTGGCGTAATCCATCCGACCCTTCTGTACGACGTTGAGGGCTTCAAGCTTGTTGATGTTACGGAGCAGGACGTTGCCGGCGAGGCGGGCGGCCTTGACCATGACGGTTACGGCGGGTTTCTGCATGGCGAAAGGCTCCCGTGAAGGCAGAGATCGGATTGGCGGGGGAAAAGAGCGGGTCCGGCGCATTGGCCGGCCGCGCAGTTTACCATCTACAGCTGTCTCGCTCCTGATTTTTTAACATCATGTCTGCTTCCACTCATATTCGATTCGTACTTGTCGGCACCCAGCACCCCGGAAACATAGGCGCGGCGGCCCGTGCGATGAAGACCATGGGCCTGGCGCGGCTGGTATTGGTTGCCCCCGAGAAGCCGCTGGACGAGGTGGCCTTCCGGCGCTCGGCCGGTGCCGAGGACGTGCTGGGCGATGCGCCGGTGTACGCCACCCTGGCCGAGGCGGTTGCCGACTGCCGTCTGGTGCTGGGCTGTACGGCGCGGTCGCGCCGGGTGCAGTTGGAGGAGTTGCTGCCCGAACTTGCCGGCCAACGCGCGGTGGCCAAGGCCGGTGAGGAGGGCGCCGAGGTGGCCTTCGTGTTCGGCCGGGAACGTACCGGCCTGACCAACGAGGAGCTGCAGTTGTGCCACGTGGCAGTGCATATCCCGTCCGATCCGGAGTTCAGCTCGCTGAACCTGGCTGCTGCCGTGCAGGTCCTGGCCTATGAGGTGCGCATGGCCGTATTGGCAGGCCAAGTGCAGGCCCCGGCCGAAACCGGTTTTGGCGAGGCGCCAGCCAGCCATGCCCAGCTCGAAGGACTGTTCGGCCAGCTCGGCGACACCCTGGACCAGATCGATTTCCACAAGGGCCGTTCGCCGGAATCGGCAATGCGCAAGCTGCGCCGCCTGTTCATGAAGGCCGAGATGTCCGAGCAGGAGGTGCGCCTGCTGCGTGGCATCCTTGCCGATGCCCAGCGCATGGCCCGGTTGGCGGGTGAAAAACCCAACTGAGGCACACGTCACACAACGGGTTTTTCCGGTAGGCTTGGGGAATCAATAGGGGAGTTGCCGTTTTGCGCGTGTTCGTATGGCTTTGGGGAGCCGTGCTGGCAGTGGCCGCGTTGCAGCCGCTGTCGGTGGGGGCGATAGAGCGCTCGGTGCTGGTCCTGGGGAGGATCAGTGACAATCCGAAGGCGCACTATGAGCAGTTGAAGCCGCTGCTCGACTATGTGGTGCCCAGGATGCAGGACGTCGGGATCGTCGAAGGACGCATCCTGATGGCCAAGGATGCGCAGCAGATGGGCAGCTACCTGCGGCGCGGGCGGGTGGATTGGGTGACCGAAACCTCCGGTACCGCCATGGCATTGCAGCAGCGGGCCGGTGCGCGGCCCCTGTTGCTGACAGAGCGCAATGGGGTGAGCGCTTACCAGACCGTCTTCTTCGTACGTCGTGACAGCCCGGTGGAGTCGCTGCAGGACATGAAGGGCCGAACCCTGGCCTTGCAGAGCCCGTTGTCCACCAGCGCCTACCTGGTGCCGGCGATGGAGCTGCTGCAGCACGGGGTGCGGCTGGAGATCCTGTTGACGCCGCACGACACCCCGGCAGGCGATGCCGTGGGCTATGTATTCGCGCGATCGGAACTGAACATCTCGACCTATGTGCACAAACGGGTGGTGGATGTGGGCGCGGTCAGCAGCATTGATTGGAGCGATGACCACGCCGTGCCGCCTGCGTTCCGCAACGACATGCGGGTGTTCTACCGCAGCGAGCCGGTGCCGCGCGCGGTGGAAATGGTGCGTCAGGATCTGGACCCGGTAGTGCGCGAGCGCCTGCGGCAGGTATTGCAGGAGGCCAGTCGTGACCCCCAGGCCGGCCCGGCCTTGGCCAAATTCTTTGGTACCACCGGCTTCCATCCGGTGGATGCGGCCAGTCTGCGGGCGCTTGAGCGCCTGCGCAGCGGCTTGGCGCGGGTGCGCATGGAGGTGGAATGAGCCGTCTGCCGCGCTTTGGGTTGCAGGCCCGCTTCCTGTTGCTGGCGGCGGGCGCGCTGCTGGTGGTGATCCTGATCGTGGCGCTGATGGTGATGCGCCAGGCCAGTGCGCAGCGCGAGATGCTGCACACCAGCAGCCAGGTGGTCAGCGATGTATTCGACCAGGGCGTGCGTGAGCGCGGCACCGCCTTGGCCGATGCGCTGGCCGATGCTTTGGTGAACCCGCTCTATTACTCGGATCTGTCCGCGGTGGGCGCGCTGGTGCGCAACACCGCCCGTCAGAAGTCGGTCAGCTATGTACTGGTGCACGATCCCGAAGGACGGCTGATCCATGATGGCTCCATCGACGTGGCAGGCTACGGCCTGCAGATGAGCGATCCGTTGGCACCGGCTGCGGTCGGCGCGGAGGCGACGCTGGTGCAGGAGAGCCCGGCCATCCTGGAGATCGATCTGCCGTTGCGCATCGGTGATCAACGGATCGGTGGTTTGCGGGTGGGTATGGACCTGGCGCCGGTGCGCGCACAGGAAGCCAGCACCATGCGTGCGTTGGAACAGCGCATGGGCGAAGCACAGCGTCGGCAGCTGGGTTGGGTATTGGCGCTGGTGGCCCTGCTGATTGCTTTTGCCTGTGTGATTGCCCTGTATGTGCAGCGCACCCTTGTGCGGCCCATTCGTTGGCTCGGCGAGGCGGCGCAGCGCATCGAGCGCGGCGACTACGCCGTGTCGGCACCGGTGACCCAGCGCAACGATGAAGTGGGCGAGTTGATGCGCACCTTCGACCGCATGAGCCAGAGCATCGCCCGGCATGACCGGGAGGTGCGGCAGATGGCCTATACCGATGCATTGACCGGCCTGACCAACCGACTTGCGTTCCGCGAAGCATTGGACCACCGCTTGTTCAGCGCCCATGCGGCCGGTCGTGGTTTGGCGCTGCTGTTCATCGATATCGACGAGTTCAAGCGGGTCAATGACACCCTCGGCCACGAGGCCGGTGACGAGGCGCTGCTGCAGTTTGCCCAGCGTATTGCCATCGCCGTGGACCAGGTGGGCGGCGATGAAACCCTGCTGGCCCGTTTTGGTGGCGACGAGTTCGTGATCCTGCTGGGTGAGGGCGCGGGTAGTGCGGCCGAGGTCGCCAAGAACCTGGCCGAGCGCCTGGTGGTGGACCTTGGGCGCCCGCTGCAGGCGCAGCAGCGCGAGATCTTCCTGGGCAGTTCGATCGGTATCACCCTGTACCCGGAAGATGCGGTGGATGCCACCGCCTTGCTGAAGAACGGTGACATCGCCATGTACCAGGCCAAGCTGGCCGGCAAGAATTGTTACCGCTACTACAGCAGGGCCATGGACCATGCGGTGGAGCGGCGCCTGCACCTGGAGCAGGAGCTGCGTGGGGCCTGGGAGCGTGGCGAGCTGCGCCTGGTCTACCAGCCCATCTACCGCACCCGCGACCGCATGCTGGTAGGCGTGGAAGTGCTGCTGCGCTGGGACCACCCCAAGTTGGGGGCGATCGCGCCGTCGGTGTTCATTGACGTGGCCGAGCAGAGTGGCCTGATCCATCTGCTGGGTCCGCGCGTGCTGGGCGAGGCCTGCGTGCAGGCCCGGCAATGGCCGCGCAATGCACTGGGTGAGGAGCTGTTCGTATCGGTCAATGTGTCGCCGCGGCAGTTGCGCAATGGCGACCTGGTGGAGCAGGTGGAGGCCAGCCTGCAGCAGTCCGGGCTCAGTGCCTCGCGCCTGCATCTTGAGCTCACCGAAACCGCGGTGATCGGCGACGAGATGCTGGCGGTGTCCCTGCTCGAGCGCCTGCACCGGACCGGGGTGAAAGTGTGGCTGGACGACTTTGGCACGGGCTTCTCTGGCCTGAGCCATCTGCGCCAGGTGCCGGTGGACGGGGTCAAGATCGATCGCAGCTTTGTTGCCGACATGGAGCGTGATGCCGACGACCTGGCCCTGACCACGGCCATCATCGCCATGGCCCATGCGCTGGGTATCACCGTCGTGGCCGAAGGAGTGGAGCAGGAAGCACAGTTCCAACTGCTCAGCCAGCGCGGCTGCGACCTGGTGCAGGGCTACTGGATGGGCCGGCCGCTGGATGCGGCCGGTGTGGTGGCCTTGTTGACGCCGCCGCTGTCCGCGGCCGCGCGCTGAGTCAGAGCGGCCGCTTGCTGGTGTCGCCGGCGATCTCGCGCACCAGCTTGGGCACCAGGTAGCCGGACAGCCGGGCCATCAGCCCGGCATGCAGGGCCAGTGCCTGTTCGTCGCTGACCTCGAAGTGGGCGGCGCCCTGTACCTTGTCCAGCTGGTACAGGTAGTAGGGCATCACCCCAGCGGCAAAGCTGCGTTCGCTCAGTGCGGCCAGCGCGTCCAGGTCGTCATTGACCCCGCGCAGCAGCACGGCCTGGTTGAGCAGCTGCGCACCGGTGCCGCGGATGCGCGCCAGCACGGCGTCGACCTGGGCGTTGAACTCGTTGGCGTGGTTGGCATGCAGCACGAAGGCCACCGGCCACGGCAGGCCAGCCAGCCATTGCACCAGGGCGTCGTCGACGCGCTCGGGCAGCACCACCGGCAGACGGCTGTGGATGCGCAGGCGCTTGATATGCGGGACGGCGGCCAGGGCCTGGGTCAGCTCGGCCAGCTTGGAGGTGTTGAGCGACAGCGGGTCGCCGCCGGACAGGATGACCTCGTCGATGCCCGGATCGGCGGCGATGGCCGCCACGGCCTCCTGCCAGCCGCCCTTGGCGGCGTTCTCGCCGGCATAGTCAAAGTGGCGGCGGAAGCAATAGCGGCAGTTGATCGCACAGCTGCCGGTAGTGACCAGCAGGGCGCGGCCGCGGTACTTCTGGATCACCCCGGTAGCCTTCTTGGCCGCGCCGTCGCCCACCGCATCGAAACTGAACCCCGGCACGATGCGCATTTCCGCATCGATGGGCAGCACCTGCCGCAGCAGCGGGTCGGTCGGGTCGCCGTGGCGCATGCGGGCGACGAAACTGCGCGGCACCCGCAGGGCGAACTGGGCCAGGGCCTCGGCCGACACCCCCAGCGCCTGGCCGTCCAGCCCAAGTGCCTCCAGCAGCTCGTCGGGGCTGCGTATGGCCTGCCGCCAATGGCTCTGCCAACGGTCGGAGGGCAGGGGCAGGACGGCTTTTTCTGGAGTGAGGGCGGGGGCTGCGGTTATCATTGGCGGTCAGAAAAACATGATGTCCCGCCAGCTGGCGGGCGTTCCATTCTAATCCGGCCGCCCGTATTACGGCGGTTTTGCCAATTCAGGAGTTACAGCATGGCCAGTTACGGCATGAACGACGTCAAGAACGGGATGAAGATCCTGGTCAACAACCAGCCTGCGGTCATCATCGACACCGAATACGTCAAGCCGGGCAAGGGCCAGGCCTTCACCCGCGTGAAGTACCGCCTGATCAAGGACGGCCGCACGCAGGAAGTGACCATGAAGTCGACCGACTCGCTGGATGCGGCCGACGTGGTCGATACCGACATGAACTTCATGTACAGCGACGGCGAGTACTGGCACTTCATGGACCCGGAAACCTTCGAGCAGGTGCAGGCTGACAAGGCCGGCATGAACGGCGCCGAGAAGTGGCTCAAGGGTGAGGAATCCTGCGTGGTGACGCTGTGGAACGGTTCGCCGATCGACGTGACCCCGCCGAACTTCGTTGAACTGAAGATCACCGAGACCGACCCGGGCGTGCGCGGTGACACCTCCGGCGGCGGCGGCAAGCCGGCCACCCTGGAAACCGGCGCGGTGGTGCGTGTGCCGCTGTTCGTCAGCCAGGATGAAATCATCCGCGTTGACACCCGTTCGGGTGAATACTCCGCGCGCGTCAAGTGACGTAATGGCGCGTTTGCGCATGCGCAAACGCCTTTGCCATTACGTCATCCCCGCGCAGGCGGGGATCGCTCCTGCTTCGGCTTTGGCAGTTGCTTGGGGCGTCATCCCCGCGCAGGCGGGGATCGCTCCTGCTTCGGCTTTGGCAGTTGCTTGGGGCGTCATCCC
>PJUE01000133.1_pt1 | contig 92930 bp, 72 predicted proteins | sample 1512171 | NCBI WGS metagenome assembly PJUE01 (sample SAMN08177674, study PRJNA422409) | Feces metagenome, whole genome shotgun sequencing project. | isolation source: Chicken feces (3) enriched on wood chips: alkali lignin treatment | host: Gallus gallus | place: USA: Madison | collected 2015-01-15
ATGTTTATCTTTGCACCCTAAAATTTTATAAAAATATTCTTGCTCAATGCAAAACATTAGAAACATTGCGATCATCGCTCACGTCGACCACGGTAAAACTACGCTTGTAGACAAAATTTTATACTTTACCAATCAATTCAGAGAAAATGAAAATGCTGGTGAATTAATCCTAGACAATAATGATTTAGAGCGTGAGCGCGGGATCACTATTGTATCTAAGAACGTATCAGTAACATATAAAGGTGTTAAAATCAATATCATTGATACCCCTGGTCACGCCGATTTCGGTGGTGAGGTAGAGCGGGTATTGAAGATGGCCGATGGGGTTGTCCTATTGGTGGATGCATTTGAAGGCCCTATGCCGCAGACACGTTTCGTTACCGGTAAAGCACTGGGACTGGGTATCAAGCCTATCGTTGTTGTCAATAAAGTCGATAAGGAAAACTGTCGTCCGGATGAGGTTTACGAAAACGTATTTGACCTCTTCTTCAACCTGGGCGCGACCGAAGAGCAGCTGGACTTTCCCGTGTTATACGGATCGTCAAAACAAGGCTGGATGTCCACAGACTGGAAAAACCGCACCGAGGACTTTACAGACCTATTGGAAGCGATCATCAAATACATCCCTGCGCCTAAGGTATCAGAAGGTACATTGCAGATGCAGGTCACCTCGCTGGATTACTCAACTTTCGTGGGCCGTATCGCGATCGGCCGTGTTGCCCGGGGTACCATCAAAGAAAACCAGCCCGTATCCCTGGTAAAACGGGACGGAAAAGTTGTAAAATCCCGTGTCAAAGAACTTCAGGTATTCGAAGGCCTGGGCCGCATCAAAGTACCGGAAGTACATGCCGGCGATATCTGCGCCGTCGTGGGTATCGAAGGTTTTGATATCGGTGATACGATTGCAGATTTTGAAAATCCAGAGCAGCTGGAGGTTATCGCTATCGATGAGCCTACGATGAACATGCTATTTACCATCAACAACTCGCCATTCTTTGGTAAGGAAGGTAAATTGGTGACTTCACGTAATATTTACGACCGTTTGCAAAAGGAATTGGAGAAAAACTTGGCCCTACGTGTGGTCCCAACAGAGTCTCCGGATGCTTGGTTGGTCTATGGCCGTGGTATCCTCCATTTGTCCGTGTTGATCGAGACCATGCGCCGTGAAGGGTATGAGCTGCAGGTCGGCCAGCCACAGGTGATCATCAAAGAGATCGATGGTCAGAAATGTGAGCCGATCGAAGAACTGGTCGTTGACGTTCCTTCAGACGTATCCGGTAAAGTAATTGAGCTGGTTACTCAACGTAAAGGGGAATTATTGATCATGGAAGCAAGAGGTGATATGCAGCATCTGGAATTCTCCATTCCTTCACGCGGTATCATCGGATTGCGTAACAACGTATTGACAGCGACTGCCGGTGAAGCCGTGATGGCACACCGTCTAAAAGGCTATGAGCCTTGGAAAGGAACGATTCCCGGCCGTCTGGCAGGTGTACTCATCTCCCTGGACACAGGTTCGACCACAGCATATTCGATCGATAAATTGCAGGATCGTGGCCGTTTCTTCGTTGATCCGGGCGTGGAAGTATACGAAGGACAGATCCTGGGCGAGCATATCCGTGACAACGATTTGACAATCAATGTGACCAAAGGTAAACAGCTGACCAACATGCGTGCTTCCGGTTCGGATGACAACGTACGTATTGCACCGGCAATTAAATTCTCTTTGGAAGAATGTATGGAATATATCCAGGCGGATGAATACATTGAGGTAACACCACAATCTATCCGTCTGCGCAAAATCTATCTGACAGAAAACGAGCGTAAACAAAACGCTAAAAAATTCCAGTAAGATAGCTTAAGCGATCATAAAAAAGCCATCGGACTTGGGTTCGATGGCTTTTTTATTTGCCCTTCCGGGGGATGGCCTGACCCTTGTGGGCCCTGATACCATGACGATCGTTTGCTGTTTCGTATTTCTGTCGTAATTCGATCGCAGGGAACGTCGGGCTTCAGATATCTGTCCTTTATTTCTTTGAACGTACTTCGGCAGCACGATAAGTGTCTCCGTCGGTGCTGTAGATCTTAAACTGTGCTTCGTAACCCTCCGGTACGTAGATCACGATCGGCATGCGGCCATTGTAACGCACGGTTTCGGGCTGTGCACTGACAAAGAGGTTACGCTTTGCCTTGTCAGGGCAGGCCATCATGGTGCCGGCGACTTGACCATCTGTCTTAAAAACGTAGTAGTCGTAGCCCCATCCCTGCAGATCTTTCTTTTCGAGCGATCCAGACAGATGAAAGGCGTTGCAACCATCGACTTCCATCCATTTGCCGACAGCGAATTCAATTTTTTTGTTTTTGTCGTTTTCGGAATAGGGGACCTCGATCACCATTTTCTTATAGCCCTTTTCGGGAGCTGGGAAAATGCTCAGATCTATTTTGTCGATTACCATTTGTGCCTTGCTTACCGTTGTCGATGCAATCAATGCGATTAACATCATGAACATCATTTTGAATACATGTTTTCTCATAACCAATTTTTATTTATATAAACGCACGATTTGTTTATGCTGCTACACACTCCGTGAAATTATATTTTTAAGACTTGGCTAAAGGCAAAAGGATTAATCGAAAATCTATTAAATTTTAAAATAATTGCTTGTGCAATTAAAATGGATTGGTCTTAGATTTGGCTAACGCACGCGACCCGGCAAGGCAGCGGCCTGCGATGGTTTGTAACAAAATCATAAAAATTAGAACCCCTGCTTTTCGCAATCGTATAATTAGCAGTATATTACAGGTCCAAACGGAACCTAAATAGTATGATAAAAACAGAAAATCATTTTGATGCCATCGTGATCGGCTCCGGTATATCCGGTGGTTGGGCTGCCAAAGAATGCTGTGAGAAAGGTCTGAAGACACTGGTATTGGACCGGGGTCGGGATGTCCGGCATATTCAGGATTATCCGACCGCTTACTACGATCCCTGGGAATTTCAGCATGGTGGACAGTTGAGCCGTGAGATCCGGGAGCAGAATCCCGTAGCTTCCCGCTGCTATGCCTTCCGCGAGGATGCCCGGCATTTCTTTCTGCCGGACGCTGAGCAGCCTTATATTCAGGAAAAACCTTTTGACTGGATCCGTGCCAATCAGGTGGGCGGCAAGTCGCTGCTCTGGGCGCGGCAGACCCAACGCTGGTCGAAGTATGATTTTGAAGGTCCCGCCCGGGACGGATTTGCCGTGGACTGGCCGATCCGCTATGAGGATATTGCACCGTGGTACAGCTATGTGGAGCACTTCGCAGGCATATCCGGCAATAAAGACGGCATAGACGCTATGCCCGACGGCGATTTTCTGCCGGCCTGGGAAATGAATGTGGTGGAGAAAGTCATACAGCAGCGCATCATGGCGCGTTACAAAGACCGTCCTGTGATCCAGGGCCGATGTGCCCATTTGACGGCGCCGCGGCAGATTCATGTCGACCAGGGACGCAGCCAGTGTCAGGCACGTAGCCTTTGCCAGCGCGGCTGTCCCTTCGGTGGCTATTTTAGCTCCAATGCTTCGACGCTCCCATGGGCAGCAAAGACCGGCAGGCTGACCCTGCGGCCCCAGTCACTGGTCGAGTCCATCATTTACGACGACAAACGGCAAAAAGCCGTGGGTGTGCGCATCATCGATACAGAAACCAAGGAAACCAAGGAGTACTTTGCGCGAATCATTTTCGTCAATGCCTCCGCACTGGCCACCAACCTGATCCTGCTCAATTCCACATCCGCCCGTTTTCCCAACGGCCTGGGCAACGATAGCGGCCTGTTGGGAAAATATGTTGCTTTCCACAATTACCTGGGCGCGATTTCTGGTACGGTTGATGGCTATACGGACAGCTATTACTACGGACGGCGGCCGACACAGCCGATCATACCCAATTTTAGAAATGTCCAGCGGCAGGAAACAGATTTTCTGCGGGGCTATGCTTCGTTTTTCAGTGCCGGCCGCCCACGCGGGACAGCCTATCAGGGCGACAGCGTGGGAGCGGCCTACAAGGATAGCCTTTGTGAGCCCGGCGGCTGGACTGTATCCATGATGATGCAGGGCGAGACCATCCCTAAGGAAAGCAATCATGTACGGCTGAGCCCAGATCAGAAAGATCCTTATGGCATGCCCCAGCTGATCACAGCCGTCGGCTATGACCAGAATGACTATAAATCCAGGGACGACTTTTTTGTGCAGGGGCAGGAGATGCTGGAGGCGGCCGGGGTTCGCAATCTCATGACCAGCGACAGCGGACAAAATCCCGGACTGGATATCCATGAGATGGGCGGAGTACGCATGGGACACGATCCCCGAACCTCCCTGCTCAACAGATGGAACCAGATGCATCTGGTCAGCAACGTATTTGTTACCGACGGCGCCTGCATGACCTCCACAGGGACACAAAATCCCTCGCTGACCTATATGGCGCTCACGGCGCGGGCAGTGGATTACGCGGTCAGCGAGATGAAAAAGGGCAACTTATAGTCAGACAGATTGCGTAACTTTGTGTGAGATAAGGATTATTATGAGTAAACAGGTGGAGCATACTCCAAAAGAATATATTCAGATTAAAGGGGCGCGGGTCAATAATTTAAAAAATATCGATGTTGATATCCCCAAAAACAAATTGGTCGTCATTACCGGAATGTCGGGTTCAGGGAAATCATCGCTGGCTTTCGATACGCTCTATGCAGAGGGACAGCGGCGTTATGTGGAGAGCCTGTCTTCCTATGCCCGGCAGTTTATGGGACGCATGAATAAGCCGGAGGTGGATTATATCAAAGGCATTGCGCCGGCCATTGCCATCGAGCAGCGGGTGATCACCAGCAATCCACGTTCTACCGTCGGTACATCCACCGAAATATATGACTACCTCAAGCTGCTCTATGCACGTATCGGCAAGACCATATCCCCCATATCCGGACGGGAAGTGACCAAAGACAGCGTGAGCTCTGTCGTCGATCATGCGCTGCAGCTTGGCCCCGGCGAATCCGTCACGATCCTTGCGCCGCTGGTGCCCACGCATGGCCGCAAACTCAAAGAGGAACTGTCCCTTTTGCTGCAGAAAGGTTTTGTGCGTGTCGTGTATCAGGACCAGATGCAAAAGATTGAAAGTGTGATCGACGATAAGACCATTGCCAATCAGGATATCCGGGACGGCGAGGTGCTGATCGTCGTGGACCGTGTACGCATCGAGCAGGATGACGATACGGTCAACCGCTTATCGGACTCCGTTCAGACCGGATTTTTTGAAGGTAAGGGCGAACTGTATCTCGAAGTCCATGGCAACAGACAGCATTTCTCGCACAAGTTTGAGCTCGACGGGATGACTTTCGAGGAGCCATCCCCCAATTTTTTTAGTTTTAACAATCCCTACGGGGCCTGCCGCCGCTGTGAAGGCTATGGCAAGATCATCGGTATAGATCCCGACCTTGTCATCCCCGACAAGAGCCGTTCGGTGTACGATGGTGCCATCGCACCATGGCGGGGTGAGAAAATGGGCGAGTGGCTGCAGGTTTTGATCAAGAATTCGCTGAAGTTTGATTTTCCGATCCATCGGGCCTACTCCGATCTGACGGCCGAACAAAAAGAATTGCTCTGGACCGGAAATAGCTATTTCGCTGGTCTCAACGCATTTTTCGAAGATCTGGAACAGCAGACCTACAAAATTCAGTACCGCGTGATGCTTTCGCGCTACCGCGGCAAGACGGACTGTCCCGACTGCCGTGGGACGAGGCTGCGCAAAGATGCCACCTATGTCAAAGTGGGGGGCAGGTCCATCACGGATATCGTACTCATGCCCCTCGAGGAAGCTTTGGCGTTTTTCAGGCACCTGCCGCTGGAAGGAAATGAGCAGGTCATTGCCAAGCGCCTGCTGGCCGAAATCATCAACCGGCTGCAGTTTCTCTGTGATGTGGGGCTCAGCTACCTCACGCTCAACCGGCTGTCCAATACCCTTTCGGGCGGCGAATCGCAGCGGATCAACCTGGCCACTTCCCTGGGAAGTTCACTTGTCGGATCGATCTATGTGCTCGATGAGCCCAGCATCGGACTGCACCCGCGGGATACACAGCGGCTCATTTCGGTGCTCAAATCCCTGCGTGATGTCGGCAATACCGTCGTCGTGGTCGAGCATGAGCAGGAGATGATGGAGGCTGCCGATTACCTGATCGATATTGGTCCCGAGGCTGGCATCCACGGCGGGGAGATGGTGTTTGCGGGTACCTACGCCGAGATCCTGAACGATAGCAAAAGCCTGACGGGGCGATACCTCAGTGGAAAAAGCCGCATCGAAATACCGAAAAAACGCCGCCCATGGTCGGATAGCATTACCGTCAGGGGAGCGCATGAAAACAACCTCAAGGGGATCGATGTGCAGTTTCCCCTAAATACTTTTACAGTGGTATCGGGCGTATCCGGCTCAGGCAAGACTTCCCTGGTCAAGCGGATCCTTTACCCCGCATTGCAGAAAGCCATTGGCAATTATTCGGGCGAACAGACCGGTGTTTACGATGCGATCGAAGGTGATATTGCCAAGGTAGAACAGATCGAGATGGTCGACCAGAATCCCATCGGGCGCTCGTCCCGCTCCAATCCGGTCACCTATGTCAAAGCCTGGGACGAAATCCGGGCCTTATACGCCAGTCAGGCAGCGGCAAAAGCAGCAGGACTCAAGCCGGCAGCATTTTCGTTCAACGTGGAAGGCGGGCGCTGCGATGTCTGCCAGGGCGAGGGCGAAGTCAAGATCGAAATGCAGTTTATGGCAGATATTGTGCTGCCTTGTGAAGCCTGTGGCGGCAAACGCTTCAAACAGTTTGTGCTGGATGTGCATTACAAAAATAAGTCTGTGGCGGATGTGCTCGAACTGAGTGTGGATGAGGCCATCGAATTTTTCGGCGACCAGCCCAAGATACTGGCCAAGCTGCAGCCCCTGCAGGATGTCGGTCTGGGCTACGTCAAACTCGGACAGTCCTCCAGCACACTGTCAGGCGGTGAGGCCCAGCGGATCAAGCTGGCTTCCTTCCTGATCAAAGGCAACAACAGCAAAAAGACACTCTTTATCTTCGATGAACCGACTACAGGGCTGCACTTTCAGGATATCCAGAAGTTGCTGAAGTCCTTTGATGCACTGATCGATCAGGGCAATAGCATTTTGGTCATCGAACATAATATGGATATGATCAAATCGGCGGACTGGGTCATCGATATCGGTCCCGAAGGAGGCAATAAGGGCGGGCAGCTCGTGTTCGCGGGCCTTCCGGAAGATCTTATCCATTGTAAAGATTCTTATACAGGGCAGTTTTTGAGGGCACATTTAAAAGATTAAATCCTACATTAGCATTGTGTTGTCCGTTCACAATGCCAACAGCCTTGTGAAGGCGACCGAAACGGGATAAAAAATAGATGTAAAAACCAACGAATATGTTACGGAGTAGGGATAAAATGATAAAAAGATTTTTTTTAAGTGTCGTACTTGGAATAGCAGCACTCTCCACCATGGCACAGCAACCGGAAAGACCGAAGCTGGTCGTCGGTCTGATGGTCGACCAGATGCGCTGGGATTATTTATACCGTTTTGCAGACCGGTATGGCAATGATGGCTTCAGACGGCTATTAAAAGAAGGCTTCTCCTGTGAGAATACACTGATCAACTATATTCCGACGTATACCGCGATCGGGCACAGTTCCGTTTACACTGGATCGGTTCCCTCCATTCACGGGATCGCCGGCAATGACTGGATTGAAGAGCAGACCGGCAAAAATATGTACTGCACCCAGGATGACAATGTCGTTGGCGTGGGCACCGTCGAAAAGGAAGGAAAACAGTCACCCCGCAACCTGCTGGCCTCCACGGTGACCGATCAGCTCAAGCTGGCCTCCAACTTTAAATCCAAAGTGATCGGTATTGCCATCAAGGACCGCGGCGGCATACTGCCTGCCGGCCATTTTGCGGATGCCGCCTACTGGTTTGAAGCGAAATCGGGCAACTGGATCACGTCCAATTTCTATATGGACAAATTGCCGAAATGGGTGGACGACTTCAATAAGAAAAAATTAGCTGAAAAATACCTGAAAGCAGACTGGAAACCCATGTACGACATCAGTACCTATGCCGCCAACAGTATTGCAGACGATAATATATACGAGGGCAAATATCCCGGTGAGGACAAGCCCACCCTACCGCGCGCCACATCCAAATTAATGAAAGACGAAGGTCTTGAGCTGATCAAGACGACTCCGATGGGCAATCAGCTGACCCTGGATCTGGCCAAAGAAGCGATCAAACAGGAGCAGATGGGCAACAATCCAACAAAAAATACAGATTTTCTCTGCGTCAGCCTCTCGGCCACCGATTATGTCGGTCACCGTTATTCCCTGACCGCTGTGGAGATCGAAGATATCTACCTGCAACTGGATAGGCAGCTGGCTGATTTCTTCGCCTATCTGGACAATACAGTGGGCAAGGGCAATTATACCTTCTTCCTGACCGCAGATCATGGAGCCTCGTACAACTCCCGTTTCTTTATGGATATGAGAGGCAACGGCGGCTACTTCTACTCCCGTCAGATCATTTCGGGACTCAACAAAACGCTGAAAGAAAAATTCGGACAGGAAAAGATCGTAAAGAGCATGATGAACTACCAGGTGCATCTCAACAATCAGCTGATCGACTCGCTGCAGCTGGATCGCGACAAGATCAAGGAAACCATTATCCGTCAGCTGCGCCACACCGACGGGGTGGCCTATGTGGCTGACATGGAAAAAGGCGAGAGCCTGATGATTCCGCAGCCGATCCGCGAGAAGATGATCAATGGCTACAATTTCAAACGCAGCGGCGTGATCCAGATCGTTTGCGAGCCACAGTGGTATGACGGTACACCCCGCTCCACAGGTACGACACACGGGACATGGTCGGGCTACGATTCACATATCCCGTTGGTATTCATGGGCTGGGGCATTAAACCGGGAGTGTCCAACACCGAAGTGCATATCGTTGATATTGCTCCGACCATTGCTGCCCTGTTGCACATCACCGAGCCCAACGGAAGTATTGGTAAGCCGATCACAGCCGTATTGGGACAATAAAAGACATCGTTATATATCCAGGGGAGCCCTTAGCATTGCCATCCACTACGATAGCAGCTGCTAAGGGCTCTTCATTGCGTAAAGCCCGGTGTGGTTTTATACTATAGAATAAAAAACGTAAATTTGCAATTCAACAGGGGGTTAACAGATTATGCTTTCCAAAAAGACAAAGTATGCAATAAAGGCACTGATGGTGCTCGGCCGTAATTATGGGAATGAACCGATGCAGATCGTGAAGATTGCGCAGGAAGAAAATATTCCAAAAAAATTTCTGGAACAGATTCTTCTCGAGATGCGCAACGCGGGAATTCTCTACAGTAAGAAAGGTGCAGGTGGTGGCTACAGCCTCAATAAAGCTCCCGAGGATATTTTCTTATCCCAGGTCATGCGGCTGATCGATGGGCCAATTGCGCTGCTACCCTGCGTGAGCCTCAACTTCTACCGTTCCTGCGACGAGTGTATCCAGGAACATGCCTGCGGTATCCGCGATACCTTCGTCGAGGTGCGCAATGCCATGCTGCAGATTCTGAATGATACCAGTATCGCCCATTTAATCAATAAAGAAAAAGAATTGAATCTTAACGTGGACGAAGCGAACTAAATTCGTCTTATATCGTTAAGGAAGGAGGTGTAATATAACTGTTACATCTCCTTTTTTTTATTTATAATATTCTGTTATCTAGTTATTTATCGTTGTCTTTTTTAGCTTTTTTAATCCCGTTTATTTCTTGATTTATTCATTTGATGATTATTTAACATTATTTTACGAATTTTCCGTAGCAACATGGGTATCTTTATTGCGACAACATATATAAACGGAAATTATGAAATTAGCCTATCCCTTCCTGTTGGTTCTGGTGCTTATGGTCTGCAGTACAGCAGCCTTTGCGCAGCAGAAGCTGTCAGGTACTGTGGTGGACGGTAAAGACCGGGCCAAGCTGTATCAGGCGTCCATCGCACTGCTCAATCCCAAAGACTCTATTTTGATCAAATTTGACCGTACCAAAGAGGACGGAAAGTTTCAGATCAGCAATCTGGATACCGGGACCTATAAAATGGTCGTCTCCTATCCGCAGTATGCGGACTTGGTCAAAGACATACAGGTGGGCGCTCAGGGACTTGATCTCGGTACGGTATCCCTTTCCAAGGCAGCCCTGCTTCTGGAGGAGGTACAGGTGACGGGCAAGATTCCGGTCGTTATCAAGGGCGATACCATCGAATACGATGCGGGCAGCTTTAAGGTCGAGAAGGACGCCAAAGTCGAGGATCTGCTAAAAGTTCTGCCGGGGATCACCATCGACGGAACCGGCAAGATCACCGCCCAGGGCAAGGAGGTCAAAAAAGTATTGCTCGACGGCGAGGAGTTTTTTGGCGACGATCCGACGCTGATCACCAAAAATATCCGGTCCGATATGGTCAGCAAGGTGCAGGTATATGAGAAGAAATCTGATCTGGCGGTACGCACTGGTGTTGATGACGGGGAGCGGACGCAGACGATCGATATCCGGCTCAAAGAAGATAAAAAGAAAGGCATGTTCGGCCAGGCGGTTGCCGGAGCAGGAACAGACCGTTATTATGGAGCAAAAGCCATGCTCAACAAATTCAAAGGTTCGCAGAAGATAGCGGCCTACGGCATCCTGGCCAATGATGGCATGGTCGGACTGGGCTTTGAAGACAGTCAGAAATACGGAGTGGGCGGTAGCAGCAACGTGCAGATGATGGACGGGGGTGGCATTATGGTATCCTCCAGTGGCGACGGCTCCGATGGTGGATGGGATGGTAAATATTATGGTGGCGGAGTGCCAAAAGCTGTCAATATGGGGGCAAGCTATTCCGACAAGTCGAAGGATGATAAGCACAAGATCAATGTCAACTATAAACGCAGTCAGATTGATGTCGCCAATACCAGTACGTATAACGCGCAGAACAACCTTCCCGAACGTGCTCAGATCGACAATACTGTGACCCAGTCCGAAAACGAAACCAAGTCAAATATCGCAAACCTGCGGTATGATGTAAAGCTCGATTCCTTTTCGGATTTGACCCTGAATATGGGGCTCACCAAATCCAGCCGTGACAATTCATCCTTTTCCGAAGCAGACCAGCGCACACTGGATGGTACCGTGATCACCAAGACTTCATCCCGTACGGATATGGACAGTGATCTCGACAAGTTCAATGTCAACGCTATGCTGACACGGCGTTTCAAAAAAGAACGGCGCTCCATTACTTTTGATGTCAATGCCAATACGGACCAGAACCGCTCCAGCACTAAATACTTCTCGGACAACGCGTTTAATAGCGGACGTAGGGATACGATTGATCAATTTAAATATGATAAGCTCAGCAACAATACCTATGGAGCGTCGGTCACTTATACCGAACCCTTATCTAAACGGCTCACGGCAGCAATTGGTTATTCCTTTACCAACAATCAGTCCCGTACGCTCAACCAGTCCTTCGATAAGGATCTTCAAACAGGACAATATACCGTTCTGGATCAGGATATCCTGAACGATTTTGACTTTTCCAGTCTCAAAAATGGCGTGAATGCGTCATTGACTTATAAGTCCAGTTCCTTGACGGTCAACCTCAGCAATAGGGTCGATTTTGAGGATGTCAAGCGGACATATAATAACCTGAATAAGGTTCTCCAACGCGACCAGACTTCGGTCAATCCTAATTTTTCAATAAGCTACAAGATTTCGAAAAGCAAGAATCTGAATTTTCGCTATACAGGACGTACTGCACAGCCCTCGCTGACACAGATTGAGCCGTTGCGCCAGAATGCCCAGCCACTGATCGAGTATCTCGATAATCCGGACTTGAAAGCGGGCTTCAATAATTCGTATTTTATCAACTATAACAGTTATAAACAACTCAAAGACCGTGGTGTCTACTTCTATGTCAGTGCTGACCAGGGCAGGAAGAGCATCAACAATTTTGTTCGTTACAACCTGGAGGAAGGCACGCAGCAGATCTCCTATGTCAATATCGATAAAGACAACTGGCGGATGTATGGTGGTGGGTCTTATTACTTTGTGCTCCATAAGAAATGGGGCCTTAAAGCCGATTTAGGTATGCGTGCACAGTACAATAGCCAATTCAGTTATTTGTCTTTGCTGAACGAGGATGCCCAGCTGAACAGGAACCAGACGAAGAGCATTACTGCAGATATCGGATTCAACAGAAACAAAGCCAATAAAATGGACTTTTATGTCAATTTCATGCCCGGCGTTGAACAGATGAGTTCTTATTTGCAGCCAGACCTCAATCGTACTACATTTATGCTGCGCTCGTATGCACAGTTTACCTACTATCTGCCAAAAGATTTTAAGATTTCCATTTCTGCCAACCAGAATTATCAGGCAGCAACCAAGACCCTGCAGTCCATCAACCTGATCAATATGAATGGCTATATCTCTAAAAAATTCCTCAAAGACAAGTCATTGGAAGCGCAGTTGTTTGTCAACGACATCTTTAACAAAAACAATGGGGTATCACGTTATCAGAGCGGTACATCATTTATCCAGACCAGTAATGAGGTCTTGCGGCGTTATGGCATGCTGAAGGTGATCTACAATTTTACCACGATGAACCGTCAATGATCCAAAACATATATGAATATTTAAAACATGAAAGGAGACCTCAATGACTAAGCATATAAAACTCATCTTTTGGATAATAGGTCTGTGTACCGGCGTAGCGCATGCCCAGCATGCCTATTTCCCCAGCAGTGGTACGGTGACCTATGAGCGGAAATTTCACGTGCAGAATTTCCTGAAACGCAATTACCTGAACAAACCGGATCTGGACACCTGGGATAAGTTAACGGTAGACAATGCCGTAAAAAATGGTCCTGTGGAAGTGGTCACTCATCATACGCTCAAATTTTACGATAGCGAGACCTTATTTGAAACGGTGCAGGAAGACTACCCTGCGAGTTACCGGAATGTCACACGCTATAACACCATTCTTCCGGATGCGAAAACCTATATTAACTTCAAAAATCAGGAATATCTGAAACTGCTGCCTTTTGGGGACGAGCAGCTCTTGCTAAAAGACTCACTGCCGGCAGTGAAATGGAAGTACACCGACGAATACCGTCATATTGCCGGATACGATTGTCGCAGGGTCAATGGCATTATTCAGGATTCGATCTATGCCGTCGCCTTCTTTGCGGGGCAGATTCCGATTCCGGGCGGTCCCGAACTCGTGCACGGTCTTCCCGGACTGATACTGGGTATCTCGATTCCCAGTATGAATGTCAATATGTTTGCGACCAAGGTGGAAATCAGCAATGCTCCGGTCTCCAATGTGCTGACCAAGAAAAAGAAGGTCGTGCCCGAATCCAAGGCCGAGATCACAAAAAAGTTGAAAGAAACAGTGTACGATTGGCTGGACGAAAGCGCGTTCAGAAAGCGGCTCCAGAGTGTATTTTTTTAGCGGACTGCCCAACGGATACCGTTCCCCGGCTGAAGTGTCTATGTCGTGTAGGCTAACGAAAGGGGGATGGGATGAATAAAAAATAAGGTAGCCTACATGTAGGCTACCTTATTTTTTATATTTTGAAACTCCTGTTGCGGAGGTTAGCGTATGGTGCTACCAACTTTTATGCTGGTATCTGGTCGGACAAAATCCAGACGTCCATCAGCGTCCTCGGCCATCAGGATCATTCCCTGGGAAGTGATGCCCTTGATTTCGCGTGGTTCCAGATTGACCAGGATAGACACCTGGCGGCCGACGATTTCTTCGGGGCTAAAATATTCGGCGATTCCCGATACGACGGTGCGCTTGTCGATGCCCGTGTCGATGGTCAGCTTGAGCAGCTTCTTTGTTTTGGCTACTTTCTCTGCTTCCAGAATGGTACCTACGCGGATATCCATTTTGACAAAGTCGTCAAAGCTGATATTATCCTTTGCCGGGGCCACCTTGGCGTTGTCTGCCAGATTTTTGACCTTCGCCTCCGCCAGTTTGTTGAGCTGGAATTCCACCTGTTCGTCTGTTATTTTATCAAACAGCAGCTGTACTTCGCCCAGCTGATGGCCGTCCTCGATCAGGTTGTCGCTACCAGCATCCGCCCAGCTGCCCTGCGGGAAGTTGAGCATTTCAAACAGCTTTGTCGCTGTCTTGGGCAGGAATGGCTGTGCCAGCACAGCGAGGTTCGCAACGATCTGGGCAGCTACTCCTAAAATGGTTTTGACCCGTTCTTCATCCGTCTTGATGATTTTCCAGGGTTCTTCATCCGCGAGGTATTTGTTGCCAAGGCGCGCTACGTTCATAAACTCGGCCAGTGCTTCGCGGAAGCGGAACTGCTCCAGCGAGGATTTGATTGTGGCAGGGTAGGACTTCAGTTCGTCCAGCACCGACTGGTCTACGGCGGTCTTCGCCGATCCGCTCAGCACCTTGCCGTTAAAATATTTGTGTGAAAGCACCATGACGCGGTTGACGAAGTTGCCAAAGATGGCCACCAGTTCGTTGTTGACGCGCGCCTGAAAGTCCTTCCAGGTAAATTCAGCATCTGATGTTTCGGGAAGTATGGAGGTGAGCACATACCGGAGCTCATCCTGTTTGCCCGGAAATTCCTGCAGGTACTCATGCAGCCATACCGCATGGTTGCGTGACGTGGAAAGCTTGTCGCCCTCCAGGTTGAGGAACTCATTGGCCGGAATATTTTCAGGCAGGATATAACCGCCATGCGCATGCAATATCGCCGGAAATATAATACAGTGGAATACGATGTTGTCTTTTCCGATAAAGTGGATCAGCGTCGAGTCATCGGCGGGGTTTTCCTGCGTCTTCCAGTAATCTTCCCAGTTTTTGCCATGGTCGAGTGCCCACTGTTTGGTCGCCGAGATGTAACCTATGGGGGCATCCAGCCAGACATACAGTTTCTTGCCCTGTGCTTCTTCGAGCGGCACATCTACCCCCCAGTCGAGATCCCGGGTCATGGAGCGTGGCTGCAGTCCAGATTTGAGCCAGGACTGGCATTGGCCGAATACGTTGGACTTCAGGCTATTTTTCTTGCCTTCGATAAGCCATTTTTCCAGCCAGGGCTGGTATTTGTCCAATGGAAGGTACCAGTGCTTCGTTTCTTTCAGTACCGGTGTCTTGCCGCTTAAGGTAGAGATGGGGTTGATCAGGTCCGTTGGGCTGAGGGAAGTACCGCATTTTTCGCACTGATCCCCATAGGCACCTTCGGACTTACAGTTCGGGCAGGTACCGGTGATATAACGGTCTGCCAAAAACTGGTGAAATTCTTCGTCGTAATATTGTTCAGAAAATTTCTCGACAAACTCCCCTTTATTGTATAAGTTGAGGAAGAAATCCTGCGACAGCTGGTGATGTATCGGTTCGGAAGTACGGTGGTAAATGTCAAATGAGATACCAAACTCCTCAAAGCTCTCTTTGATCTGTTTGTTATATTTATCAATAATCTGCTGGGGAGTGATCCCTTCTTTTTTCGCACGGATGGTAATGGCTGCCCCATGTTCATCCGAACCACAGACATAGACCACATCCTTTCCATTCAGACGCAGATAACGTACAAAAATATCTCCGGGGATGTAAGCGCCCGCGAGGTGTCCGATGTGCAGCGGACCATTGGCATATGGTAATGCCGATGTAATCGTATAACGTTTTTTATCTAGAATACTCAATGCTTTAAAGTCAGTTAAAGTTAAGTGAATAAAAAAACAAGCGCTTGTCACTTGTTTCCTTCACAAAGATAATTCAATTTGCGGTATATAACTAAGATAAATTTACGTTTATTTGTAAGCAAGAGCGCTTTACAGCTGGTGCGTGGCCGCGCTTCCGCCGTATGTGCAATTTTTAACAGAAGCAATAAAAGAATATGTCCAGAGTACCTGCTTATCTTCAGCCGGGCGACAAGGTTGCCATCGTCTGTCCGGCCAGTTTTATCCGTGGAAATATCGATGTGGGTATCCGTACCCTGGAGAGCTGGGGGCTGGAGGTGGTGGTCGGCCAGACCGTGAGCACTGCATACCATCAGTTTGCGGGCGATGACAGTCTGCGTGCTGCCGACCTGCAGTGGGCGCTGGACGACCCTTCCATTAAAGCTGTCTTTGCTGCACGCGGAGGTTATGGCTGTGTGCGCATCATCGATCAGATTGATTTTTCGGCATTTGAAAAACAGCCCAAATGGCTGGTCGGCTTTAGCGATATCACCGTACTGCATAGCCATATTCAGCGCAACTACAAAATTGCAACTATTCACGGACAGATGCCCAAATCCTTCGAATCCGGTACCGAGGCTTCGCTTGATACCCTCCGGAAGGCCCTTTTTGGCGATAACATAGATTTTACCTATACACAGTCGGCTTTCCCCAACCGTCCCGGTGAGGCGACAGGCAAACTGATCGGTGGCAATCTGGCTATTCTGCTGTCCGTCCTGGGATCAGATTCGGACCCGAAATACAGCAACAAGATTCTGTTTATCGAGGATGTCGGCGAGGCTTACTATGCTATCGACAGGATGCTGTGGGCCCTGAAACGGGCGGGCAAGCTCAGGAAACTGAAAGGACTGATTGTGGGCGGCTTCTCCTCCATGAAAGATAATGATCCCGCTTTTGGGCAGTCTGTGGAGGAAATTGTGTGGGACAAAGTAAAAGAATATGATTTTCCGGTCGCTTTTGGGTACCCCGCGGGGCATATTGATGACAACCATGCGCTGATACTGGGCCGTAAAGTGACCCTGACGACGACGACGGAGTCAGTTAGTTTACAATATACGTAGTATTCAGCATTCCATACCCAATATGACCCGGTCAAACTGAAATAACGAGCATGGCGGCCTGGCTTTTCCAGGCCATCTTTTGGGCGATACTGGTGTTAAAAATGCGGCTGAGCATGCCTTTGTCCCGGTGGAAGCAGACCATCATATCGATATGGTTTTCGTTGATGTACTGGTTGATGCCGGTAGCGATGTCCGAGGTGAGGATGTAGCTGTACATGGGCTGGTAGCTGGCCAGCATCGCTTTCATGGTCTCAATCTCGGCACTGACGGCTTTGTTGGCGGGATCTTCTTTGGTCACATGCACCACATAGACTTCGCTCTTGCGCAGTACTTCTGCGGCGTTGACCAGCAGCCGGTCCAGCTTGAGTTTCACCTCCTTGAGGTTGGTGGCAATCAGCATCTTTTTGGGGATCCGGAATTCAGCCTTAGCTGGCACCACCAGTAAGGGGGTATGGCAGTTTTCGATCAGCTTCAGTGTATTGCTGCCCAGCAGCAGTTTTTTGAAGCCACTCTTACCCGCAGTACCGACGACAACCAGATCGATATCCTCTTCGGCACAGGTGCGGTTGACGCCGTAGCTCAGTTCATATTCTTCCAGTACCACCTTCCAGGCGATTCCCTGCGGAAACAGCTGGATCAGATCTTCCTCCCAGCTATTGAGGTCTTTCTGCTTTTCTTCCAGTATCTCGGCATTGCTGATCACGACAGGCTCTGTCCCGACAGTGGGGACCACCTCATAGGTGTGGTAAAGCACCACTTTTTCTATACCCCAGAGCGGAGCCAATTTGGCCGCATATTGAGCAGCAGCATAAGCATTGTCTGAGAAATCCGTTAGTAGCAGTAGATTCTTCATAGCGTTTATAAAAGGGTCTTTGCCCTTAAATTACGTATTTAGGATTATAAATGCAATATTTTTCTGCAGTGCAGTACATTTTCTGTTGCCGGTATTCCTGTACGTCTATCTTTCCCCTGATCAAATATGCTTATGGGCCGTTGTTTTTTAATCTATATCAAATAAACGGCTGTTTTTTTGTCTTAACTTTGAGCCAGGCGGGGAGGTGGAGAGTGCGATGACGACCTGACTGGCGGTCTCGCGGTGGTCTGGTTGTAGGTTTGCCTGAGCTGATCGGTGGTCTGATCGTGCGCTATCAGGCGTTTGCGGTAGAGTTATTGCGCAGGGCCCTTGCTAATTTCGATAAATTGGTTATTTTAGAAACAGAAATCAATAATGAACAGTTTTCACAAATCATAATTCTTCAAATATGGCAATTTGGAATTCTTTGGGTAAATATAGAGACACAGGCTTGTTGATCCTGCGTATCGGGTTGGGCGTGATGATGATTATGCATGGACTGCCCAAGCTGCAGGGTGGGCCCGAGCTCTGGGCTGGCGTTGGCAAGGCCATGGGAAATATGGGTATCCATTTTATCCCTGCTTTCTGGGGCTTCATGGCCGCTGCTACCGAAACCGTGGGCGGTCTATTTCTGCTGCTGGGATTATTCTTTAGGCCTTCGGCCTTGCTGCTCGCCTTTACGATGATTGTCGCCGGACTGATGCACCTGTCCAAAGGAGACGGTATCTCAGGCGCATCCCATGCGATCGAATTATTTTTCGTGTTCTTCGGGCTGGTTTTTGTTGGGCCCGGCAGGCATTCTGTAGACAAAAAATAGCCCCTATATCAACAGGGGCCTTATTTTTTACCTGCTGTCCATGGGTATCACCAGCAGGTTGGCAGCGCCATTCCAGGCGATTTTTTTGGATATGCTCGTTTTAAATAAGCTGGCCAGTAGTCCCTGCTTCTTATGGAAGGACAGGATCAGGTCGATATGCTTTTCCCTGGCGTACTCGGTGATGCCGGTGACAATATCGTCGTGGCTGATATAATCGTAGACCGGTTTGTACTTGTCCAGTCGCTCATGCAGATATTTGAGTTCCTGTGCCAGTTCTGCCGCAGCACTTTCCCGTTTGGCTACATTCAGTACATAAAGCTGGGCGGAGAAGCTGCCAAGGACCTGGTCCAGGTCAAACAGGCTGAGCTTCCGGTCCACCTCCTTGAGGTCTGTGGTGGCCAGCACATGTTTCGGGATGGCGGGGATGACCTTGTGGGAGACGATCAGCATCGGCCTGTTGCAGATATCCATCAGGGTGATCGCGTTGCTGCCCACCAGTATTTTGGCAAAACCTGTCTGGCCGGTGATTCCCAGCGCGACAAGGTCGATATTCTCGGCACTACAGAGCTCATTCACACCGATAGGAAGATCGACATCTTCCAGCCGGTGGGATAAATCCACCTGCGCAGGAAAGAGCGGCTTTATCTGCTCCATCCATTCCTGCAGTTCCTTTTCTTTAGCCGCTTTGACCTCGTCGTTGACCACGACGATCGGTTCGTTGTTCACGATGGTCACGCTGTTGTAGGTATGGTATACGAGCACAGCTTCGGTGTGCCATGCCTCTGCGCATAGAGCGACCTGCTTTGCCGCCAGCAGGGCATTTTCAGAAAAGTCAGTTAAGAGAAGGATGCGTTTCATAATCGTATCGTTTATTAGTAAAACAATTAATCTTACGATAAGTTACAAACAAAAGATGAATTTAATGTGAAATGTAGCGCATAGTGATGAAGATCACCAAAAACCTTGATCAGACAACGGCGCACGAGGTAGGGGGGCGGCAAAAAAAGAAAGGCAACCGTTGTTACGATTGCCTTTCCGCAGGATGCTGGACATCCTTATTTTTTACCCGCAAAGTTGATGATGTAATCGGTCATCACTTTGGCACTTTCGTCTTTTACAAAGTCAAGATCCATTTTCGGCTGCGGTTTGCCTTCCTCCCAGGCTGGTTTGCCCTGGAGTCTCAGCAGCGCATTGATGCGCTCGCGGTTTTTCCGCAGGTTATCGTCTTTCTCTTTTTTGAATTTGTTAAATTCCAGCGGGAATTTGGTGTCTTCATCCTTCTGAGCCTCTTCGATATCCTCTTTCAGGTATTTGTATTCGAGTGAGTTTTTGATGCGGGCTTCATGCAGTGCTTCGAGCTTTTTGTCCACACCGGTCATGTCGGCCACTTTCTTGAAGTTGCTCGACTGGATCTGATCCCATGGTAAAGCCGATTTTTCAGAGCTTTCCCCGAATTTCTCTGCGGAGAACTGCGAAGGGAAGCTGATGTCCGGAGTCACACCCTTATGCTGGGTGCTGCTTCCGTTGACCCGGTAGAATTTGCCCAGGGTGATGTTGATCTGTCCATATTGCGGAGCCCCTTCGGGAGTATCCGGATCTTTCTCACCCGATGCTTTCAGCAATAAGCGGCTGGTCGGGCTGATGATGCGCGACATGTCTATCGCCGACTGCACGGTACCCTTGCCATAACTTTGTGAACCCAGGATCACACCACGGCCATAGTCCTGAATGGCGCCGGCAAAGATCTCTGAAGCCGAAGCTGAGAAGCGGTTGATGATCACACCCAGCGGGCCATCCCAGGATACCCCCGGATTCTTATCATCTTCCACATCGATATTATTTTTGGTATCCCGTACCTGTACCACAGGACCTTTGTCGATAAACAGACCGGTGAGGTCGATGGCTTCCGGAAGCGAGCCTCCGCCATTGAAACGCAGGTCGATGATTACGGCATCCACTTTCGCCTGTTTGAGCGTATCAAGGATCATGCGCACATCTCGGGTCGTGCTTTTATAGTTGGGATCACGTCTTCTATAGGCATCAAAGTCCATATAAAATTTCGGGATATTGATCACCCCGACCTTGTACATTTTGCCGTCGGCACCTTTGACGTTCATGATTTCCTTTTTCGCCGACTCTTCCTCCACGACGATCTTTTCCCGTACCAGCGATACGATGCGCGGATGCGCATTCATCGGCTGGCCTGCCGGAATGATTTTGAGGCGTACCACAGTACCCTTAGGGCCTTTTATTTTCGCTACGGCGGCATCCAGTCTCCAGCCGATGATGTCTTCAAATTCACCGTCCTTACCCTGTGCTACGCCGATGATTTTGTCGTTGACCTGGATGGTCTTGTCTTTAAAGATCGGGCCGCCGGGAATAATTTCATTGATGGTCACCGCTTCGTTGTCGATCATCAGTCGGGCGCCGATCCCCTCAAAGGTATTGGCCATGCCTTCGTTGAATGCCTGCGCAAATGAAGGGTTGAAGTAAGAAGTATGCGGGTCGACAGCATCCGTCAGTGCCTGCATCACCACCTGAAAAGCATCATTTGCATTCGTTTTCTTGGCCTGGGAGATCAGGTTGACATAGCGTTTCCTGAGCGTTTCCACCTGTTTGGTTTTTGCGCTGTCGGTCGACTTGCCACTGGCCGTTTCGAGATTGAGCAGATCATATTTTACGCGTTTGCGCCATTGATCGTTGGCCTCGTCCGCCGTTTTGAACCAGGCTAATTTTTCACGGTTGGGCTGATAATATTCGTCTTTGGTGAAATCGTGTTTCTTGTCGATTTCCGAAAGTGCATATTGCATCCGGTCCAGGTAGCGTTTCGAATAGGTATTAAAAATATAAAATGCCGACGAGAGGTCGCCATCTCTCATGTCCTGGGCAAGGTTATTTTTATAAGCCTGAAAGTCATCGATATCGGATTGGAGCAGATAATTTTTACCCTGATCCAGGCTCTTGATCAGATTATCGAAGATAATTCCAGATATCGAATCGTTCATTTTGACCTTTTTGTAGCTGGCATTTTCCAGTAATCCGGTCACTTCTTTGGCGATGATCTGGTGTTGTGTGCTCGGTTTGAGCCCTCCATCATCCGGAAGCGCTACCCGGGGCTTAGAGCCACAGGAGACAATGGATACCACAAAAAGTGCAAATATGAGTTTTCTAAACATATGTTCGACAGTTTTAATAATCATTTTTAAACTAAGACAAATTTGCTGTTATATGCAATCTAACTATTACCGGCGCCCTTACTGCTATCGTCCTGGGTTTTGCCTATTGCCAGTTTTAGTAAGGAATCAAATATATCCGGTGCTCAATTGATAAGCGTGCTAAATTTAGTGAAATTCATAGCACATTAACACAGATTCTAAAAAAATATTTGATTTATCCTCCAATAATTACAAAAAGCTTAAAATTGTCCTCCATTTCTACTCCCGGGTCTTTGGTTGATACATGCTATGCGTAGAGAACACATCAATTGTACAATTCGTTTTTGAGCTGCGTATACGCTTTAAAGGTCTGGTCGGCCGAGGGATAGTCCTTGAGCTCCAGATACACTTCGCCCAGTTTGTCCAGTATCGCCAGTGACAGCTGTTTGTTGTTTTCGTTAGAGGCTAGTTCTGCCGCCTGTATAAACTCTTTGACGGCCACCTTGTAGTTGCCGTCCTGCTGCTTGGAGGCCGCCAGCAGGTACTCGATTTCCGCCAGCTCGCTGCGCAGCTTTTTGGCATTGGCGAGGTCGCGGGCCTGCAGCAAAAACCACTGTGCCTGGGTGAACTTGTTCTGTTTGAAATAGACCTCGGCCAGCATTTCCCAGGCAAAGATCTTCCCTTCGTAGGCTTTCGCCTTGTTGAACAAAGGGATGGCGCTGCGGATGATATTATTTTCGGCGGCCTTATAGTTGCCCTGTCCGGCACGCGCCAGGGCGATCAGGAGCCATGCATTTGCCTGTTCGAGGTAGCTTTTGCTGACCGTGGCATAGCTGTGGTAATTCTGTGCGCTTTCCTCGGCCTGGGCAAAGTTGCCGCTGAACAGCTGAAAGTTGCTGACATTGAGGTTGATCGTCGCAATATCATCCCTGTTGTCCGTGCGGTTGGCCAGCGACAGCGCTTCATACAGAAACCGCGAGGCATTGCTGCTGTCGTTATTTTTGATCGCAGCTAAAGCCGCCTCATTGGCCAGGGCATAGCCGGCTATCCAGTTTTCCGATTTTTTCTGCATTTCGATGGCGTTGTTCCATGCTGTGGCATCTGCCGGAGCCGGGCTCATCAGATACCGGAAATGGCCCACATTGTTGGTGCTCCGGAGCTGCAGCAATAGCCGCTGGAACAGCAGCTGCCGGGCGATTTCTTTGCTGAATCCTTTTTTCCCGGAGTAGTTATCTTCGATGATCTCCTCTTCGGTTTTGGGCGGCGGCAGGAAATATACCTCCGGGCCGATACCCCGAAAGGAAGCATCGTATTTTTTTATCGCTCCCGTATAGTCCTGCGGAGCATCCTGAGCCCTGGCCGTACCGCCCATTCCGGCGGTCAGGCACAAGACCGTTATTATTAAAGTCCAATAGTTCATCATCATCCCCATGCATTTACGTTATCATTAACGTCTTTTACAAATATGAAAAAAAAGAATGTGAAAAAATGTTAAAGTGGTGTGGAGTAGGCTGTATCAAGTATAGAAAGGGGGAATATGGCGGCTTGAGAAGCCTTGGGATACATGATCAAGTAAAACTAAAATATTTAGTTGTTGTGCCGTTTAATTCTTAAATTTGTGTTATGGCAACACGCATTCCACTCGCAGAACGACTTCGTCCCCATCAGCTGAGCGACTATGTTGGGCAGCAGCATATTGTCGGGCCCGATGCGGTCCTTTATCACGCAATTCAGCAAAAAAATATTCCATCCATGATCCTTTGGGGCCCTCCGGGCGTCGGTAAGACCAGTCTGGCCCTGCTGATTGCCAAGGAGCTGGACCGGCCTTTTTTCTCGCTGAGTGCCATACAGGCTGGCGTAAAAGATATCCGCGAGGTCATCGACAAGGCCGAGCGGCTGATGAATTTCAATCAGGATCAGCCGATCCTGTTTATCGATGAGATCCACCGGTTTTCCAAGTCCCAGCAGGATTCGCTCCTTGGCGCTGTGGAGCGGGGGCTGGTCACGCTGATCGGTGCCACCACCGAAAATCCCTCCTTTGAGGTGATCTCGGCGCTCCTTTCACGCTGTCAGGTGTATGTGCTGGAACATTTGTCGGAGCAGGATCTGATTGGTCTGGTGCAGAAGGCGCTGCATGAGGATGAGTATCTCAAAAAGCAGGATATAGTCATCGAAGAGTATGAAGCTCTGCTGCGGCTTTCGGGTGGCGACGCCCGCAAGCTATTGAATGTGCTTGAACTTGTCGTGAATGCCGCCATCCTCCATAAGGAGCCGATCACCAATGCCTTTGTGCTGAAGCAGGTGCAGCAGAATATGGCGATCTATGACAAGGCCGGCGAGCAGCATTACGATATTATTTCCGCTTTTATCAAATCTATTCGCGGATCGGACCCCAATGCAGCAGTCTATTGGCTCGCCCGTATGATCGAAGGCGGCGAGGACCCCTCTTTTATTGCCCGCCGTTTACTGATTCTGGCTTCGGAAGACATAGGCAATGCCAATCCCAATGCCCTGCTGCTGGCCAACAGCTGCTTTCAGGCCGTCAATGTCATCGGCTGGCCCGAGTCGCGTATTATCCTTTCGCAGACGGTAGTGTACCTGGCCAGCTCCGCCAAGAGCAATGCCACCTATGAGGCGATCAACAAGGCACAGGCTCTGGTCAAGCAGACTGGCGACCTCTCGGTGCCACTACATCTCCGCAATGCACCGACCAAGCTGATGAAAAACCTCAATTATGGCGCCGAGTACAAATATGCACATGCTTACCCCGGCAACTTTGTCGTGCAGGAGTTTATGCCGAAGGAAATCAGCGGTACCAAGCTGTATGAACCGGGACAGAATCCACAGGAGGAGAAAGCGCGGCAGAGCTTGCGGGACAAGTGGAAAGAGAAGTATAGGTATTAGTCTTATTAATTAAATAGCAAAGGCGAGCGGTAAAGCTCGCCTTCTGTAAATATATGGACAATGAAAATTTACATCTCTGTAGCAGGATTGTTTTTTAGGGCAGACAGGCCTTTGGGCGGCAAAGTGCGGCCATTCGTGCTGTCACCGGAGGCATTATGAGCTGCTTTCGCACGTATTTTGATAGGGCCTCCCGCCGTATTTTTACCGTTTTCGTTTTCTTTTTTTGCCGTTTGCAGCATCTTTTTAAAGATTAACAAACCAACGATCCCTAAGGATAACCAGAGTAGATCCACCAGTAAAATATCGTTTGCTCCTGAACGATAACTTACCCAGATCCAGTTTCCTGTTTTTATGCCGTTTACAAGAGGGACTGCGAGTGACAATATCGAACCGAGCAGGAGTGTCTCCAGGTTTGTTTTCGCAATGCTGCGTCTGCCGATGTAAAATAGAGCCATGAGCAGCCAGCTGTAAAAATACATTTGGTATATGAAAGGCTGATCGACCTGTGTTGCCAATTTGACCGCGATAAATGTAGCGGCGGTGACCGGAAACATGGTTAAGCAGCTGGCCATAAAAATATTTGCAGCCCAGAAGTTAAAGACACGTTTGCGTTTCGGAACATTACTTTTATCGCGTGCTACAAGCCAGATCAGTATACCGGAGATAATCACAAAACATCCCATGATGCCCAATACGAAATAGATCATCTTGACCGGATATCCCCCAAAGTCTCCGAAATGCAGGCGGTAGATAAACCCCTTGACATAATCGACGTAAGTGCCCCGCCCAGAAGCGGATTTGTCGAAGAGGATTTTATTATCTGCTACACGGTAGATGACCTTGCCGGTACCGGCAAAATTTTTGTCTATGTCCGCATTGTACATGGCAATCACATGCATGCTTTTATCGCCGTAATTTTTGATAAAGACGCGGTTCATATGGCTGTTTGGCCAGTTGCTTTCCAGCCTGTCCAGAAACGGCCCCATACGGAACTGTTTGTCCAATGGCTGATAGAGATAGGTATATTTGGTATTGTCATTGTATCCTAAGGCTGCATAGACTTCGTCTGCCTTGCCGCCATAGAGATATTTGCTGAATGGGATGATGAGTACTGAGTTTACAATCAGTACGATTCCTGTCAGTGCATACATAAACTGGTAAGGGAATCCGATCACACCAAGAGCAGTGTGCATATCGGTCCATACCGTTTTCCATTTGCTTCCTGGCCTGAATAGAAAGAAGTTGGATTTGATTTTATCCCAGTGGAGCATTAGGCCAGAGATCAGTGCAAAAAGGAAAATAAAAGAAATCAGACCTGCCAGGGTATAACCAAAGGGGCTTCCGATATTGATTCCGATCTGGTTGAGCGGAGCAAGGAAATGGAGACGGTACAAAAATTCACCCATGGTATACCCCCCGCTATAGTCTGCAGCCTTTTTCGTCGACAGGTCGTAGGTAAAATACATCGAATCCCCGCCACCACTGCGTCTGCCACGGCCTCTTTTTTTCTTTTTTTCTTCCGTTACGTTGTTGTTCTTTGCCTCCAGCTCTTTTTTTGCCGCTATCGCTTTAGCCTTATTGGCGATTATGCTATCCTGAGAGTCACTGATATTGACATAGCTGGCATGGCCATTGTGCTGCATATAGAATGCTATATCCCGGCCCTTTAGTTCTTTGATGCGGCCGATGGAGTCCAGCAGCTGATCAAAGACCACGTTGCGGTACCTTCCCCCACGGTCGGACTCATTTTTTTGCCAGGCATTGATTTCATTTTTAAAGAAAGAGAAAGATCCGGCAAAGAAGATCACGTACAAAATAGCGCAGATGATGATGCCCGATATCGTATGCGTATTGAAGTAAATATTATAACGTCTTAGATTCATGGTTTAGTTGGTTATAGATACATAAAGATGCTGTAAAATACAGCGATCAAGATCAGATAAATCCCCCATATTATCCAACCATTCCGCGCCAGAAAAGCGACGAGCAATAACACTCCCCAGGCGATAAACCCCGTTACATAAGTGGTAATCAATACGTCGGTTTTATCCACTATTTTAGTGAGGCAAAGATGCGCGTAGAGCATCACAAAATACCCCCCAAAGAATCCGGCGGTCAACTTGAGGAAACGTTGGAATGGGCTGCTTAGATATTTTTTATTGGCCGGCATAGCTTTAAAAGATCAGGAGTTCGAGGATAAGGGCAATCATGAGGAGCGCCGTCAGCTGTTGCCATTGAAAATACCGATAAGGCCATAGCAATACGATCAGGCTAAAGAAGCCCATGGTGTAAGCACCAAAGGCCAGTGTACCTGAGAGCAGTCCCTGCAGATATAGTGTCGCTATATATGCGGGCAACAGCAGGGCTAAACCCAATATTTTGGCCCTTTTTTTATCTTTTGACAGTCTGATCGCGAGCCAGGGACCATGGCTTAACTTGACTTTTTCTGAGGAGCAATACCACGAGAAACAGCCGGTAAAAATGAGCAGGAGTAAAAATGTATACATGTGTTAGATTCGATGTAAAATAAGTCCTTTGTGTTTATTTAGATTTATTTTAAACAACGCAAAGATATTAGATAATATCTTTTTTTGCAAGAATGTCTTACGATTTTGCTTTATCTTATTATTTATGCCATTCAGCTTCCCATTTTCAGCATATCAACTTAGAATAAACAAGCGAAGTACGATTCTAGCTAATCCATATACTGGATCAATAGGAGCAAAAATTCTAAAATGTTATTTGTAATTAATCTAAATAAAGCTATATTTGTCCAGCTTTGAAAAACGTATTAACATAGAAGGCAAGTCTATCACGAGGTAAAAATTCGAATTAAAATGTCACTATTAAAAAACAAATCAATAACACATCCATGTCCAAGTCAGCCTACATTTTTTCAATATTCCTATTTCTCGTTACAACCATAGCTCATGCACAAACATCCCTTTCAGGTTATGTGAAAGACCTGTTTGGAAAAGGAGTCGAAGGCGCTACAGTGACTATCTCTGGCACCAACTTACGAACTTCCACTGATGTGGACGGTTTTTACAAACTTCAAATTGACGGCACACAACAGCCTAAATTGGAAGTGACTTCTGTAGGTTATATTACACAAACTGCTGTGTTAAAAAGCAATGAATCCCACAAAGATTTTCAGCTCAAAAAAGATGAACGCGTTCTCGAGACGGCCTACGTAAGGGGGCAAACCGACAACCAGCGCCGAGTTAACGAAATAAAACGATCAGGGTTTAATGTCAGTGTGATCGATATGAACCGCTATGCCAATCAAACGGCCAATGTCAATCAAATTTTGCGTACCGCGCCCGGCGTCACCATTCGTGAAGATGGCGGACTGGGATCCAATTTTGTATTTCGTATCAACGGTCTAGCGGCAAAAATTTATATAGACGGCGTTCCGATGGATGATTTTGGACCATCCATGTCCCTGAATAATATCCCTGTGAATCTGGTTGACCGTGTCGAAATCTATAAAGGTGTCGTTCCCGCATTTTTAGGCTCAGACGCCTTGGGTGGTGCTGTTAACGTTATTACCAAACAACGGAATAGGCACTTTCTTGATCTGAGTTATAGCTATGGTTCCTTCAATACCCACCAGGCATCGCTCGTGGGCATGTATACCAACCCAAAAAGTAAATTATCTGTTCGTACAAATGCTTTCTACAATTATTCCGACAACGATTACAATATGTATACGGAAGAGAAGTACGGCGTACTTGTTCAAAAAGTTGTCAATAATAAATTTGTCAATATCGACAAGGCTAGGCGATTTCATGACCGTTACTATTCGAGCATGGGGCAGATTGAAATGGGGCTTCGCGATAAAAGCTGGGCCGATCAGTTTTTTGTTGGGCTGACTTATTCCGGAAACAATAAACAAAATCAGCTCGGTGCAACGATCAATAGACCGTATGGAGGTAACTGGACCGAATCGGCTTATATTATGCCGACCCTGAGCTATAAAAAGCAAAATTTTTTGGTTGACCGTTTATATGCCGACATCTATGCCAATTATGGCTTTAATGTTACCCGCAACAGGGATACGGCACAATATAACTATCAGTGGGATGGTGTTCCCATAACCAATACTACAGGAAATGCTGCCAACCCAGAGAAGTATATTAAAGACAATACCAATAGTGTGCTTGGAAGAATAAACTTGAACTACGATTTTGATGAGAGCCGCAATCAAAGTTTAAACTTCAATTATAATATCAGTACCAACGACCGCCAGACCTATGATAAGATTTTAAATCACAATACTTCCGGACTACCGAAGAAATTGGTTAAACATATTGCTGGGTTAACCTGGCAAAGCCAATGGTTTGACAAGCGGTTGGTTGCCAACCTTGCTTTTAAATACTATGGCATCGATACCTACCAAAAGATTGATGAAAGAGAATATGACGCAAACAATCAATACCTGAGTGGTGACATCGTCACGCAAACAAGATATTTGGGGTATAAAGGTTATAGTGCAGCTGCTCGCTATCGCATTTTCAAGGATGGTGGTATGAAGTTCTCAGCCGAACGGGCTTATAAATTGCCTGAAATGACTGAGATATATGGCAATAATTTTGATATCCTGCCCAATTGGGATTTAAAGCCTGAGAATAGCGATAATCTCAATGGGGGTTTTTACTACAATACTTTCTTTAACGAAAACCATTTTATCAATGTCGATCTTTCTGGTTTTTATCGCCTGGCAAAAGATTATCAAAATGTGCGTATTGTAACAGATAATGGACAGGACAAATTTCAGTATTACAATATACCAGGGGTAAAAATCTACGGCGGCAGTTTTGAATTTCGCTACGGCTATAAAGATATTATTACTGCCGCATTAAATGGAAGTTATGACCGAGCGATCGACAATCAGAAATATACCGATGAAACCAATCAGGAATTAAGTTTGACTTATGGTTACCAAATTCCGAATCGTCCTTGGGTATATGGCAATTTGGATTTGGGTTTTGCACAAAACGATTGGTTCAGCAAAGGCAGCCGTACACAGATCAGCTGGACCACACAGTACACCAGATGGTTTTACTTAAGCGATAGCCACTTGGGTTCATTGGCTTCCAAAAATTATATTCCAACACAACTTGTGCACAACTTGTTGATTAGCTATTCTTGGAATCGCAACCGCTATAATATTTCGGGAGAAGCACGCAATATCTTTGATGAACGCTCCTATGACAACTTCCGTCTTCAAAAACCCGGACGGGCATTTTATGTGAAATTTAGAGTTTCCCTACTATAATTAATCAAACATCATTTATAATCATGAAAAAAAATAGATTATTTGGCTTTTGTGCATTAGCAGCACTGTTGGTATCCTCCTGCAAAGATAGCCCGAACATTCCAGAAGTGACAACACCTGAAGCGTCTGAATATTCCGTGTGGGTGGCCACCGCAACTGGATCTTATCTTTTAACGACTGATGAGATCATGAAAGATACTTTATTATCGCCTGCCAACAATAAAGGGGTCGACATCACCGGCAACTTACCTCAAGCGCGTTATGCCGGTTATGCTTATATTTTTAATGGTTTCTATTACTTGTCCAACGATGGTACACGTTTTAGTAAACACCAATTGGTAGAAACACCTCAAGGACTTATATTTAAAGAAGTAGATAATTACGCATTCCCAAGTGCCTTCTACCTTGGAAAGGTGGCGAGCCAATTCAGTACCACGGACGAAATTGTCTTCACATCAACAGGTGCCAGTGATGCCAACCTAGAGAAAAAAATATTTGAGAAAGACATTTACTTTATGAATACCAAGGATATGACGCTCAATAAAACCTTAAAAGCGCAGATTCCGACCTTGGATTACACCGTTTACAAAGCCGATGGAAAAACAGTTGATCCAACGATATTGAATGTGACCAGTATGCGTATTGCTGACGGTAAAGCTTATTTTGGCTTATTTTATTATGACTCGGATTACAATGTAGTCAGCAAGAAAGCTTATGCTTACATCTGTGATTACCCAAGCATGGCTAATGGACATATTATGAGTGATGACAGAACCAGCTACGTAGCTGGTCACTGGCAAAGAGAAAATTATTCCTTCCTAGATGACAACAATAACCTCTACTTATTGACCCGAGGTAAAACAGATGGTACTTATGCAATCTTGCGTGTCAACAATGGCCAGTACGAATTTGACAAAAACTATCTATACGATCTAAAAGATTATGCCGTAAAAGGTGGTGACCTCGCTTGGTTAGGTGACGGTAAGGCTTATATCAGACCTTATGTGATCGATGTAGCCAACAAGAAAATTGTGGCCAACTTGGCGGAAATGACGGGCGGCGATCCAACGACGACCATCAACCTGATCCAAGATGGCAATCTCTATACTGCCGTAAAAACGCCAGCAGCGAAATGGTTTATCTACGAATATAATATTAAAAATAATACTGTAAAAAAAGGCGCTGAAATAGATCCTGGAGTTACCCAAGTATACCATATCAATAAATTAAAATAGCATTATTGAGACACGCCAGCACTTTATCGGTTGGCGTGTTCTTTTTTTTTTGTATCCCTTGTTTCTACAACTCAAGGTAGAGATAGCGATAATCAGCTTACTGTATGTGTTTTTACACCGGGAGCTATGGAGATGCAGCTTTTTATGTCGCTAAGTTTCTTATACTTCAACTAAAGAACATGTCTCAAATGGGATTTTTCTCAAGTGTTGATGATATGCATAATCAAAAACGTCCCTTTATTATTTTGCCTTCCCACTAACAGCGTGTGATCAAAGCGTGTTTAGTACACATATGTTGTTTTATCATCAGTGAGCTCAATTTTCATTGATTCAAAACACAGACCTTGCCTAAAAAAGATGCGTTAGTACATACGGATAAGGGCGGAATCTATTTTATTGATGACCATTTCGATAATTTAAGATCTTCTTTAAGTAGTGCGGGTACCCGAAAATCCGCAAGTAATCAGCAAGGACTAAGAGCAAGCACATCAACCTATGGTTATCCTGCAGCATATGGTAAGCATCAAATGTTTTTTAATTTTGTAGGAGATGACCCAAATTTCCCAAATTATGTTGGAAGTCCTAAAATGTTTAGTGCTGCTTATAAACAATATCAACGCGATTATATTTATTATAATATCCAAAACCTAACAGACACAGGTCGTTTTGATAATTCTCACGTTGAAAGCATTTACTCTATTTCCGTTAACCAAAATGCCTCCAAAGGATATATAGTTGATGATTTGCGTGACTGGACGGATGGAATTTTGGAGATAAAAGTACATGTAAGTTTTGTAAATAGAACAGGTGGTTTTGAATCATTGTATAAAATATTTTCCGTAAGTACAAATGAACTTTTTAAGAAGGAAGTAAATATTGACAAACCAAGAGTGTATTACTTACCTGATCCTATCAAGCTAGTCGGGTGGGACATGTATCAATTGGGAGATAAATGGCATTTTTTTGTAGAAGAAATCGATCCTGGATCTGAATCGAGTAAAACAATTACTGCGTCTTCAAGTTTTTCAAGCTCTTGGGAAGTAGGAGGTTCTGGAGGTATTGATATAGGCATCGTGAAAATAGGAGCCTCCGCGAAAAGTCAGGGCTCTTCAAGTAATAGTAGGTCGGAAACCGTGAATATAAAAATATCTGGAGGATCAGACGATTTAGGCTCTGCTATTCTCGAATACACAGATAAAATAAGTTTAGGCTACAAATATGATGTGAATCCATGGCATGAAGCTCACGATATCCATACAATTAATACAGGGATTTTAGAGTTAGGTATAGTTCCTATTCCTAAGTACTAAAAAATTCAATTTATCTTTTACAAGTGTTAACAACAATAGTGCTAAGCTTCGTTGTTGTCACTAAGGGTTTTCGTGAAAATGGCTAATAACCTATTTAGTGGAACAACTACAACAATGAAATTCCCGTTGTGTATCACTTTTAAATTAGCTATGTTTGTTTACAAATGCTTCAACATATGAACATAGTGCCTCTACAGCAACTGGGACGCTGGGCAGCGATTGCGCTGATCGGACTTTCCGTACTTTCCTGTAAAAAGGACGAGCCCAAGCCAGAGCCGGAGCCGACTGACCGTACCGAAGGTCAGCTGATCAAAGACGATATCTATAAATACTATAAACTTTATTCAGTCTGGGCTGATGAGTCCATTCCTGACTATCTGGATAATCCGGCACAGTATACGGATCAGTGGAGTTCTGCCAATGAGGTTCTTTATCAATTAAGAAAGCTAACGCCACAACATATAGAGGAAGGGTATAATGACAAGGTTTTAGACCGCTTTTCCTTTATGGACGGTCTCAACGGTTATAATACCGGGGAGCAGGCCGGCTTAAAAATGGATAATAATGAGGGCTATGGCATCTCCTTTCAGTGGCTATCGGTCGATGATGGTAAGACCGCCCGGCCGTACATATCCTTTGTCGAAGGTGGTTCACCGGCGCAGGTGGCAGGATTCCGCAGATCGGATATTATCAGCTCTATCAATGACGACACAGAAACGTATGCTGTTGAGGTGGACTGTCCGACAACTAGATGTAACGTCAAAGATCCGCAGCTGTTCAAGAGGCTAAACAACAACATTCAGTCTGCCCTTGATGGTGCTACGCTCAAGCTACAGGTTAAGCGGCAGGATCAGTTATTCACCAGGACGATCAACTATAGTAATTCATATGTGATCAATCCAGTCTATAAGGACACGGTATACAGCTATAGCGGCAACAATATCGGCTATCTCGCGTTGTCGTCTTTTGAAGAGATCGAAAAAAACAATCCGAATCAGCAAAACATCAACGCTGCTTTTGCACAGTACGAAAGCAAGCAGATCAAGAGTCTGATCGTGGACCTGCGTTACAATGGTGGCGGGTATGTGGATGCGGCGATCTATATTGCCGATAAGATCGGTGGCGCGAAGACCAAAGGTAAGCTGATGCTGACTTACGAGATGAACAAGTACATGCAGTCGGATGCCGCAAAAAATCTACGTGATCAGCTGGCTATGCATGATACTTATTTTGAAGGCCTAAGTGCCCTGAATCTCAATAAAGTTTATTTTCTGGTCAGTGAGCAGACCGCTTCGGCAGCCGAGATGCTGATCAATGTGCTCACGCCGCACATGACCGTGCAGATCATTGCAGACGGGGCTCGTACCTATGGTAAACCCGTCGGATTTTTCGAGCAGAAGGTCCGGGATAAGGTTTCGTATTGGCCGGCTTCGTTTATCCTGAAAAATTCCCGGGGCAACTTGGGTGAAAAGTATAATAAGGGCACTGTGCGGGATCTCCGTGATTACTGGGATGGCCTTATCCCCGATAAAGCCGATATCCTGGATGACGTGTCGGCAGCTGTGGGCGATCCGGCCGAGCGCATGCTGGCAACGGCTCTGGCCGATGCGGCACCGACGACCAGTACCAAGGCTGCACTACAGCGGGTATCCAGCCGCAGTATCCACATGCTGGAACAGGGCAAGATCAGTACACTTCCCGAACGCGGAATGTTTAAACGGATGAAATAACGGCAGAACCCAAGATCCGCTCAGCACACAAGGTGGCCGCTTCGGCGTCGGGCAGGCATTTGAGATGACCTACGGGCACTTCGGCGATCACCTTTTCCAGCAGCGTGTTCATGCGGCCAAAGAGCTCCTTGTTCCAGCGTATAGAAGTACAGCTTGGCAGTACGGCGATAAAACCTTTGAGACCGGGCTGCCATTCAAATACATTGCTGGGGCCTTGCTGCAGGCGCACAAAACCTTTCAGGGGCAGCCGCTCATTTTTATAGCAGGGCGTCTTGCCGCTCCAGGGTGTTCCATAGATAAAGACACCCGCTTCCGTGATGCGGATGGCCGGATTATCGTCATTGAGCAATACCGTGTCGGGAATATGCTTCAGCCAGAGGTGGCTGTGTGTACTCTTGCCGGTGCCGCTCTTGCCGAGGAAGGCAACACCCATCCCGCGGTGGTTGACCACCGAAGCGTGGATCATGATCGTATCATGCAGCAGGCTGGCCTGACCGAAGATCATCATGGCCATCCAGGTGATGACCCCATGCTGCTCCTCCGCCGTACTTTCCGGAACATATATCGTTGACCGTTCAAAATTGCGGCTGCTGAACTGATACCAGCTGTCGTTGCCCTTGTCGTTGACGATGCTCGTGATAAAGGTATCTCCCTTTTCGTAAAAGCGGAAGCGGTCGCCCCAGGCGATGGACTCATCCGTGCGCAGTATACCCATGTCATCACTTACCGGTGCGCTCTCCAGCGAGATGTCGATCACAATGTCCGCAGCAGAAGCGCTTCCCCCGGTCTTAAAATCCCGGAAAGACTGCAGCAGCTGCTCGATCGGCAGGCTTGTGGGGTGGTTAAATTCCAATAGCAGTTCGGCAATGCGGTAACGGGTCTGTGTGCGTTCGGGTGATGTCGTCAAGTTCATGGTTTATTATTTAATCGAGGTATATACGGTGCTGGCATTGTTCCGCCAGGTGCAGGTCGTGTGTCACAAACAAGCATATTTTGTGCTCGCCATATTCCAGCAGGCGCTGTGTCAGCGCTGCGGAGGTCGTCCGGTCGAGGGCCGATGTCACTTCATCAAAGAGCCAGATATCCGCGTCCTGCATCAGTGCGCGGGCGATGGCGATGCGCTGGGCCTGCCCCTCGGACAGGCCGATGCCCGATTCCCCCACCAGGGTGTCGATACCGTCGGGCAGTTCGTGCACAAATTCGGCGCAGGCCAGCCGGAGAGCCTCCTCGAGCGGCAGCGGGCTCTGCTCCCTGACCTGCAGCATGACGTTGTCCCGTATGGTACCGCTGAACAGCGAGTTTCCCTGCGGGATATACGCAAAGTTGATCCGGTGACTGGCGTCCAGCCGCCGTTCGCCGTCCTGGTCGATCAGCTTGATTTCACCTTTCTCGGCTTTGAGCAGGGCGAGCAGCAGGCGGATCAAGGTGGTCTTGCCTTTGCCGCTGGGTCCGATAATGGCTGTGGCCTCACCCGCTTTGAGGGAGAGATTGAGCTGCTGCAGCACCCACTTGTCCTCATAGCGGAAAGACAGGTCGCTGATGCGGAGCTCTTTGATCTTCTGCAGGCGCTGCTGCGGTACCAGGGGCTCAATTTCACCCGCCTGCAGTTCCAGCAGCCGGTCGGCCGCGACGCGAAAACGCACAAAGCCGGGGATATACGAGATCAGGGCGAGTATAGGGGACTGTATCCGGGCCACCAGCTGCAAAAAGGCTGTCATCGTTCCGAAGGTAATCAGTCCGGCCTGTAGCCGGTAGATACCCCAAAAGAAGGCGACCAGGTAACCCGCGTTCATGGCGACCTTCATGGCACCCTGTGTATAGGTCGAGAAGTTGAGCTGCCGCATTTTCAGTGCATACAGCTGCTGCTGGCTTTCGGTGAGCTTGTCCCGGCGTTTGGGGAAAATGCCCATGGCACGAATCAGCAGGCGGAAGCGCAGGTTTTCCTGCAAGATTTTAGAGAAATTGCTTTCCTCCGCTTTCACGTCCTTGCTCAGCTGCCGCATCTTGCGGAAGTATATTTTGGAGAATACAAATAGCGGTGAAATGGCCAGGATCATCAGGGCCAGCATGGGGTCCATGTACCAGAGGAAGCCGACAGAGGCCAGCAGCTGGATGATGGTCAGCAGGAAGGACAGGACCGTATTGGCAATGGTGCCGGCGACCTCCTCGCAGTCCGTCTGGATGCGGATCTGGATATCGCCCGTATGCCAGTTTTTGACCAGCTTCCATACCGACAGCATCTGGGCGTCGAGCATGCTGCGTTGCAGCTGCAGGGTCAGCATCAGCTTGATGCGTTCCATCAGGCGGCCCGAGTAGCCTTTGAGTGCCACATTGAGCGCGATGCTGCCCACAATACCCCAGAGCAGCCATTGGAGTGGCAAATGTCCGGGGGCAGTGGCCACATCGACAGCTTTCTTGGAGAGATACACAAACACCAGGGAGAGTCCGATGCAGAGCAGCTCCACCATAAAATAGAGGAGCAGCCGGCCACGGTATCCCTTGCTGACGGACCAGGCCCAGCGGATATGCTGCTTGAGGCTAAAGCTGTTCATTCACCCAGGATCAATGGAACATTTATCTGGCCAGCAATCCCTGTTTCTCAAAGTCCTGCAATAACACTGCGGCGTCCGACTGTGCCTGTTCAGGCGTCACATCATAGTGCTCGCAGAGCAGCTCAACGACACGCGCCAGGTCAAACTCTTCCTCTTCTTTGAGCTGTTCCCAGAGCCATGCAGCCGAACTGTTCAGTGTATAGACGGTCGACAGGTCGACCATATCCTGACTGGGGTCAACAATCAGGTGATCCGAACCAATTGTTCTCAAAACCAAATCCGATCTTAGTTTCATTACGGTAAAATCTGTTTTTTAGGTGATATGCATTATCCGGTTCAGGAACTGTTCTAGCCGTCCCTGTTGTCCGGTATTGCATATTTAAGGATTAAAAAGAATAAATAAAGCCAAAGTTAATCATTTTTTTTCATCCGGAGCATTCCTATTTGACAGCATGCGGCCCAGTTTGGCGATGATGCGGCGTGGCAGCCGCAGGTGGTACCAGGACAGTCCCCGGAGCCGTGCCCAGCCGCTGTTGAGGTCAATCTCCCGTTCGGAATTCTGGGGCGTATGGCTGAGTGCCACGGCAATGATATCGCCTTTGCCGATATACTCCCGCAGCACGAGATTGCCGTCGCCGGCGAGTATCAGCTTTCCGCCGGATGCTGCCACATAGCGGTGAAAGACATATTTCCCCTCATGCTGGGCCAGCACATTGCAGCCCTTGGTAAGTACTTCACCCTTGTAGGCGCGTAGCAGTACGGTGTCGCCGTCGCTGATAAAGGGGCGCATGCTTCCCCCTTTGATGCGGATGCGCACCTCCTTGCCCTCGTCCAGCATGCGCTGCACCTCGGCAAAATAGAAGTCATTCGATATGGTCCGCGTATTGCTGTCTTTCGTTCCTTCGCTCATCGAATCGCTTATTTGGCCTGTGTAAAATACTGGATGACCTGCTGCAGGTAAGTGTCTTTGAGCAGTACGCGCTTGTTTTCATCCAGCAGGTAGATGGTCGGTGAAGCTTTTAGATCATAAAGATTGAAAGCCAGTACCTTTCCCTCGCTGTCAAATCCATTGATCCATTCGTACGAGAGCTCGGACTGGTAGTTTTTCCATTTGTTGCGGTCGCCCCAGGGGTCTACGGCCAGGATCTGTACCTGCAGCTGGGCAAACAGCTGTACCAGCTGCGGCGTATCCCGGAGCTGCTGTATGGTCTCTTTGCAGTGAGAACAGTCCGGATCGTAAAACAGCAGTAAGGTAAATTTCGCTTTGCCTTCCGAGAGCTTCTGCGTGCTGCCGCCGGCGGTGATATAGCTAAAGTCTTCGGCGATCTGGCCTACCTTGTTGCGCAGCACCAGTTTGTATACCGGCCGGTAAGCCTCCTTCTCCAGATCAGACAGGAGATCCGTTTTGATCAGGTAGCGCAGCACCGATTCGTAGAGAACATCGTTGCGCATCGGCGAATTACCATCATAGAGATAATGTTCATAGAGTTTGACAAAGTGGTCGAAACTGGCCCTGTTGCTTTTGGCTTTGTTCAGCATGCTGTCCACCGCCCTGTCGCGCATGGCCGAGTCGGGAGTCTTGGAAAGCAGGCCGAGGAAATCTGCGAGCCGCTGTTCGCCCTTGTCCGGGTTTTTGACCTGCGCCGTATCGTTCATGTCAAACTGGTCCCAGAAATGCAGCAGTGTGCTGTCTGCAGTACTCAGCATTTGCCCGGAGGCGGACTTGTTATTTTCCGGTTTGGCGGTATTCGTGCCCTTGCAGGCCCAGAGCAGGGTAGCCAGAAGGCCTATGGAAAGATAGTAAGCGAGGGTTGAACTTTTCATGCGATATGTTTAACTATAATGCGATCCAAACTTAGTTAAATCCTACTTTATTTTCAAGGCCTTTGCCGCTGGTTACCCAAATATTCAATAGTATTTCTTAACTTTACCGCAATTTTTAGGAGAATATCGATGCCTTCAGGATTAAGTTTTACCGCAATAGATTTTGAAACAGCAACAGCTAATCAGAATTCAGCCTGTGCCATTGGCCTTGTGGTGGTGGAGCAGGGCATTATTGTGGATGAATTTTATTCCCTGATCCAGCCGCCGCACAATCAATATATGTGGCAGACGACCAGGGTGCATGGCATCAGACCACGGGATACCGCCAGCGCTCCGACCTTTAAGCAGCTGTTTCCACAGATTTATCCGCTGATCAGCAACCGTCTGATGGTCGCCCACAACGAGCTTTTTGACAGGGGCGTACTCCGCAAAACGATGCACTATTACAATCTTCCTTACGAGAGCCTGGGACTTAGCGAAAAGTGGGAATGCACCTTTCGGATCTATCAGGGCAAAGGATTTAAGCCGGCGCGCTTAAATGCCTGCTGTGAGGTATTGGGCATCGAGCTCAATCACCACGAAGCCCTGTCCGATGCCCGCGCCTGTGCCAATTTATACCTCCGGCATGCCGATGTGCCTTCTTTGGCATGATTTTTACGTTAAATTTGTCGCAAAACCAAAGGTTGCCTTCTATTGTTCTCATTATAAATTTTATCTTTGATTGACTTTAGGCATTTCCTTTTGTTCGTTTAAATCTAGTGTAACTATGATAAATGTACCCGCCAAAAATATGCGTATTGGCATTACTTTTAGTGCTTTCGACCTGCTGCATGCTGGGCATATTAAGATGCTCGAGGATGCAAAAAGACAGTGTGATTTCCTGATCTGTGGTTTGCAGACGGATCCTACCTTGGACCGTCCTGAAAAGAATAAGCCCGCCCAGACCGTGGTGGAGCGTTATATCCAGCTAAAGGGCTGTAAATATGTGGACCAGATTGTCCCCTATGCCACCGAGCAGGATCTTGAAGATATATTACGTTCTTTTAAAATAGATGTCCGTATCGTGGGAGACGAGTACCGGGAGAAAAACTTTACGGGCCGTGCGTATTGTGAAGAGAAGGGCATCGAGTTGTATTTTAACAGCCGCGACCACCGTTTCTCGAGTTCCGGCCTTCGTAAGATCGTCGCTAAGGCCAATTCAGAAGAACAAACAGTCATAAAATCTATTTAATTTGAAGATCCCTATGAAAATTGGAATTACATTCGGTGTCTTTGATTTATTGCATGCCGGACATATTATGATGCTGGAAGAAGCCAAGCGGCACTGTGATTACCTGATCGTGGGTCTCAATACCGACCCTTCCGAAGTCTTTCCCGAGAAGGCCAAGCCCACCCAGACCATTGTCGAGCGCTACATCCAGCTGGAAGGCTGCCGGTATGTGGATGAGATCATTCCCTATGAGACTGAGCAGGACCTGATCGATATGATCAAGGCTCTGCCGATTCAGATGCGAATTATTGGTGAAGAGTACCGGGATAAGGATTTTTCCGGTCGCCAGTATTGTGTTGAAGAAAATATAGAGATTTACTATAATAAGCGTACGCACCGTTTCTCCAGCGCCGGTCTGCGTAAGGTCGTGGCTGACAAAGAAGCGGAAAAAAAATAATCAGCAGATGAGCAATATTATCCATGTTGTATTGACAGGTGGGGTTGGCAGCCGCCTCTGGCCGCTGTCGCGCAAGAGCTATCCCAAGCAGTATCTATCCTTGTTTAAGGAAGGCTCGTTGTTTGAAATGACCATCAAGCGCAACCAGCCGCTCTGTGGCCAGGTCATCGTGGTGGGCAACCGGGATAACCATAGTCTCAGCCGTGAGGTCATGGAAGACAACAAGATCGATTATATCGATATCGTCGAGGCTACGCCCCGTAATACCGCTGCGGCAATTGCTTTTGCAGCCTTTGCTGCCCAGCCCGACGATATTCTGATTGTGACGCCCTCAGACCATGTGATCGTGGGTGAGCAGGCTTACGCCGAGGCGATCAAGGCTGGGATTGAAAAGGCCAATAAAGGGTATATTGTCACTTTCGGTATACAGCCCACACGACCGGAGACCGGCTATGGTTATATCGAATACAAAGACGACAAGGTCCTTTCCTTTCGCGAGAAGCCCAATCAGGATACAGCGGAGGATTTTATTGAGCGGGGCAACTTCCTCTGGAACTCGGGCATGTTCTGTTTCCGGGCAGACACCTTTCTGGCCGAATTGCAGACCTTCGAGCCCAAAGTATACGCGACGGCATTTAACGCCTGGCAGCACCGTCAGGACGGTGAGCTTGACTTGGCCCTGTCCAAGGAAATCCCATCTATTTCCATCGACTATGCCGTGATGGAGCGTTCCAAAAAGATCCGCGTCGTGGCCACCAGTTTTCAGTGGTCTGACCTTGGCTCCTTTGAGTCGATGTACGATTATCTGAAGCAGACGGGGCATCCGGTCGATGAAAATGGCAATATGGTCATTGGGACCGATATATACACTGCTTTTGTGGGTATGCGCGATAGTATTCTGGTGCATACCAAAGATGCCATTCTGGTGCTGCAGAAAGAAAAATCCCAGGATGTCAAAAAAATCTACAATACACTCGAACGCCATCAGTCCAAGCTGATCGATTAACGTTCTAAGAGGGGGATTATGCTGTTGAATAATCCCTCTCTTAATCTTTTCCTATTTCCGCACAATTTTTTGATGCATTTGTCACGAAATGCTATCTTAACAATAAGATAATATGTGTTATTTGATTGTTAATCAGTTCGTTGTAAAGTGTCCCTATATTGTCCCTGGATAATTGGCGTTGATCATAAATTGCTTACTTATCTTTGAGTAAGTCAATTTTTTTATCAACTTATACATATGACATCTGCCATTCTTCTATCTATTTTATTATTTACAGTAGCCTATCTTTTTGTTCGCCGAAAACAGCAGCAGCGACGGTTCAGCCGTCGGGTTGGCATCACCGTACATTATATGTTTCAGGAACGCCCCGGACAGTATAGTGGTGACCGGCATGCGCGGAGCGGTGTATTTGTATTCAAGGCCAAGCGCAATGATGAACAGCTCAAGAATATTGTGATCCGTCGCGTAAAACCACTGCATGCTGCGCTGGATGTCAATCTTGAACAGATTTTGGTAATCCCTTTTGCCCATGCAGATACTAGGCATGCCGATGTTTCGGTACGTTTTAAAGTCATCAAACGGGGAGCGAAGATCTAAAAGGCGGGCGTGTAAATATTTCGGGTGTATTGAATTTTGAAGGGGGGAAGCTTGAATCCTTTGCCGCAACGATACCAATCTTAGATCTGTATCAAAACGCTGCGGTTAGAACGAATTAGCATAACTATTGTTTTCTATTTTAAAGGGGACCTCATCATCAAGGCTCCCAATTTTATTTTCAATTGGGTAATGTTCCACGTGAATTTTAATTTTTAGTCGCTATCAGTGATTATTTAAAATAGGTCTAGTGGGAATTAAATGACTTATTATTATTATTATTTAACAATTTATTTTATTTGCATAGATCATTTGAGTTGAGTACTTTTGTTACTCATTAAGGACTAAGCCAATGTTAGATTCATTGATTACTTCCAAAACCCGACTCAAATTGTTGATCAAATTTTTTGTATCAGCGGGCAATCAAGGGCATTTGCGGGGCTTGGCCGACGAGTTTCAGGAATCGACCAATGCTATCCGAAAGGAGTTAAATCAATTGTCAGAAGCGGGTTATTTAAAAAAGAGTACAAATAAAAACAAAATATTATACCGAGCCAACACAAAACACTCCCTATTTAAACCTCTTCAGAAATTAATTCATACGTATTTGGGAATAGACGAAATTGTAGAGCAAGTTCTAAAAAAAGTAGGAGATATTCAAGAAGTTAGCTTAATCGGGGATTATGCGGAGGGGATAGATTCTGAAAAAATAGAGTTGTTAATTTTGGGTGAAAATATAAATCAGGCATATTTATTGCTGTTAGCGGACAAGATTGAAAAAAAAATAGAAAGAAACATCAAGATCCATTTTGAAAATTTGGATGTACAACGGAAGATAATACTTTTTGAAAGTAGTATAGAATCAACAAACTAGTTATGAATTGAGTTTAGTTGCAGGCAATTTTTAATAAACATGATTCTTGATTTGACTAATGATATATGAAGAAGAATTTAATTGTATTCGGAACTAGGCCGGAGGCTATCAAAATGGCTCCTTTGATTAAAGAGTTCCAAAAAGATGAATCTTTTGAAACAAAGGTATGTGTAACGGCACAGCATCGTGAAATGTTGGATCAGGTATTGGATTTTTTCGATATCAAACCTGATTACGATTTGAACTTAATGAAGCCAAATCAAAATTTATACTCGCTGACAGCAGATATTATTACTGAAATGAAAGCTGTGCTGGAAGATTTTAAGCCCGATTATGTTTATGTTCATGGTGATACAACAACGACAATGGCTTCTAGTATTGCTGCGTTCTATGCTGGAGCGAAAGTGTGTCATGTGGAGGCAGGTCTTCGTACACATGACAAGGGTTCTCCGTTCCCAGAAGAGATCAATAGGCAGGTCGCTGGACGCATCTGTGATTTTCATTTTGCTCCTACAGAAGCCTCTCGTCAAAATCTATTGCGCGAGAATGTTCAAGATGCTGATATACTTGTTACAGGAAATACGGTGATCGACGCTTTATTTGAGAGCTTAGACCGTGTCAAGGACTTAGATAGTAGCGAAATTAATCGTTTAAAAGAGTTGGTTGATTCTACTAAGAGATTAATCTTAGTGACTGGTCACAGACGTGAAAATCATGGTCAGGGCTTTATCAATATCTGTCAGGCGCTAAAGGAAATTGCCTTGTCTAATTCTGACGTACAGATTATCTATCCAGTACACCTAAATCCAAATGTGAAGAAACCTGCATATGAAATCCTGTCAGATGTAAATAATATTCATCTAATTGATCCTTTGGCCTATCCTGCATTTGTATGGTTGATGAATGAATCGTACTTAATTATTACAGATTCTGGTGGCGTGCAAGAAGAGGCGCCTAGTCTTGGAAAGCCAGTCCTGGTGATGCGTGATACAACGGAAAGACCAGAGGCGGTTGATGCGGGTACAGTTATATTGGTCGGTACAGATACACAAAAAATTGTGACTGAGACACAGGATTTGTTGAATAATGCTGATCGGTACCAGCAAATGAGTGCATTGCATAATCCATATGGCGATGGTGAGGCCTGTAGGAGGATTGTAAGCTATATATTGCAAATCCCATGAGCTCTATAATAAAAAGATTCAGGGAAAATACCATTTTGAAAAATGCTGCTTTTCTAAGTACTATTCAAATTTTTAATTATGTTTTCCCCTTGATAACTATACCGTATCTAGTGAGAATATTTGGGCTATCGAGTTTTGGAATGATATCGATGGCTCAATTGGTGGCGGGGTATATTTATATTATTACAGACTATGGATTTAATTTGTCAGGTACGAGAAAGGTAGTTTTAGAAAAGTCGAGCTTAGAAGCTCTAAATGCTATTTTTTCCAGTATTATTGTCACGAAAGGACTGCTTTCAGTGTTGTGCTTATTGGTAACCATTATAATATTTAATCTAGTACCCATATTTAATATAAATTTTTCGTTTTATCTAATAATGTCTTTGTCTGTTTTTGGGCAGGTTTTTTTTCCAACCTGGTTTTTTCAAGGTATGGAAGATATGAAAATAATTTCAATTATAAATGGAACATCTAGAGCATTAACGACCGTATTGATCTTCTTGTTAATTAAAAGCCCAAAAGATTTACTGGGGTACGCATATTTATTCACCATATCAAATATTTTGGTGGGAGTTTTTGCTTTTTATTATTGTAAAAAAAGGTACCATTTAACGATGGTGAAAGTTAGGTATATTCAAGTTGTTGACTTTCTGAAAAATGGATTCAATGTGTTTCTGCCTACATTTTTTTCAAATATCCTTACCACTGGTGGGATATTGATTTTAGGTATATATCATTCAGAAAAATTAGTTGGTATATTTAATTCTATAGATAAATTCGTGAAAGCTTTTGTAACGTTTGTGGGCAGTATTACCCAGGCTTTATTTCCAAATGTTTCTAGTAAATTCTTGACTAATAAAGCAGACGCTTTAAAGTTATTAAGTAGTTATGCTAAAAGAATTATGTTTTTTTTATTGATTTGTTTTATTTTGAGTCTGCTGGTTGGTAAATATTTTTTAGTCTTTATATATGACGAATCTTACTTGAATTACGCTTATATTCTTTATGTACAAATGGCATGGGTAATAATTTCGTTTATGAATAATTTTATAGGAATTCAATTTTTAGTTGGTTCAGGTAATAGCTTAATATATCGCAAATCATTTTTGATGTCCGTTTTTTTTACTATATGTTTGTTTTATCTGATTATTCCATTTAAAATTGATGGATTGCTCTATGCAGTTTTTTTTGGAGAGATCTCATTATTAATTGCAATGTTATATTTTATAAAAAAAGAAAATTTGATTACAAATGAGAGGATACATTAAAATATTTTATTCCGGCAACTATTCACTGGATGCAGTTGATTTTTATTTAAACCTACTTGCTGATGCACTAAGTTTAAAATATGCGATGCCTATAAAGAAAGTTTATGATATAAGAGATTTGACATCAGATGATTATGTTATTGTTTTAGATGCAAAGTCTCATTTTCAAATATATAGGTATAACAAAAAGATAAAAGTCTTGAGCTGGTTTCAAGGTATCTTGCCTGAGGAAAATAAGATGTCAAACCCGAAGTTTTCATTTGTAAATTATTTGCGAATAAAATGGTGGGAATTTTTGGAAAAATTTTCGCTTAATCATAGTTTTTGCAATATCTTCGTGTCTCAAGAAATGCTTGATCATTATGTAGGAAAATACAAGTATAAAGCGCAGAGAAATGATCTTATTATTCCTTGTTTTAATAAAAGTATTGACATAGAGTCATTCAACGAGGCACGTTATAAATCTGCTAAATTTGTATATGCGGGTAGTCTTGATTCATGGCAATGCTTCAATGAAACTTTAGATTTATTTAAAGAATTTAAACGGTATAATGAGAAAGCGCAATTGACAATTCTTACTAAAGATATTGAAAATGCCAAAAAGATTTTGAAGACAAAAAAATTAGAAGACGTTGAAGTTTTGTATGTTCCTTATAATGAGGTGGATGAAAAATTGCAAGAATTTAAATATGCTTTTTTGCTTAGGAAGGATCATATTGTCAATAAGGTCGCCACTCCAACAAAGATGAATACCTATTTGGGTAATGGTTTAATTCCTATCTTTACAGACAGCGTAGGTTTTTATAAAAGGGTTTTGCAAGCGAAATCTTGTATTTTAATTTCCAATGACTTTAATGCCAACTTGAAGAAAAATGTGAATGCACTTTTAAATTTTGATAAAAAGGAAATCGATTCCAATGCAATTAAAGAAGAATTTTCAGCGTTTTTTGAGCAGCATTATAATAGGGACGTGTATATAGATTATATAGTAAATACGATTTAATGGGCCCATATTTATTTGTTTGGCTGATAACATATTGTTTTGCAATTTTAGATATTTATCTAATCAATGGTAAATTATTTAGAATTGCATATGCAATTTTGTTTTTGGTGCTGATAGTATTTATAGGGACAAGGTTTCAAACTGGACCGGATTTAGGAAATTATAATTTCTATTATATTTTAACGCCGTCTTTTGAAAAGCTTTATACTAATTATGATGTGTATAAATATATTCCGGTGGAACCTGCTTACATGTTCTTATCTGCTTTATTGAAGACGTTAGGCTTCAATTTTGAATATTTTCTTTTACTATTCTCATCGCTTTTTGTTTTTTTAGTTTTTAAGGCCACTCCCAAGCATTCGAGCTTTGCTTTTTTTTCAATAATGTTATATTTATATTATGGCTATTTTACAGGTTTTTCAGCGATTCGACAAGTTTTGGCGGCTGCCATATTTTATTATGGAATACAGTATATAATTTCTAAAAATATCATTAAATACCTCATTTGCATAGCTTTTGCATCGCTTTTTCATGTTTCGGCAATTGTCTTATTTCCATTATATTATCTAGCTAGGATTGAACTTTCCTCGAAGTCTTATCTTATTGTTTTAACGTCTTTTGTTGTTTTTCGGTTATTGGGACTATTTGCTCTAGTGGGTAATTATTTGTTTTCCGCTATTGGCTTGATTGGAAATAGCTATCTTTCCGACAAAACCCAATTATATTCTGAAGGTAAAGGAGCCTACTTAGGTTTAATTGTCTTTGAATGGATAATTTTGATTCTTTTCTTTCTCTATCATAGATCATTTTTTAAAAAAACAGAAGCGAATTTTGTGATTTATTTTAATTTATTTTTTTTAGGTTTTATCTCATATACCTTTTTTTCAGCTTTTGGTGATTTTGGTCGGATAATTGTGCATTTCAAATTATTATATCTAATTCTGATTCCACTTATTTTGAAATTGTATAGAGGACGAGTAATTGGATTTTTTATCATTACATTGTTTTCAGTTTTGGTTTTATTTAGGCTAATTATCTCAATCCAAAGTGATACGGAAAATAGCGGAGTACTAATAAATCGATATATACCATACAAATCATGGCTGATAAAATAAGAGAATTTTATATTTTACACTATCATTTTGATAAGGTGGCCGGCACTGAGCGTGTTTTGTATAATTTGATAGAATATCTTAGTAAGAATAAATCTAATCGTGTTCATCTTATTCTATTGAAGTCCGAACATGAATTAGTTTTTAATATTGATAAGTTAGATATTGATATACACTATCTAGGCATTGATTCTTTTCAGAATTCCGGGAAATTAGCCCTGATAAAAACGATAAGAGAGACTTCATTTAAGTTCGTTGACCTTTTAAAGGGAATGTTACCCTCAAATTCAGGCATATTAATTACAACAAATGTTTATCTTGCATTTGCTGCATTTTTAGCAAAAAAAAGACTGCCTCATCACAAAATGGAGATCGTTTCATGCGAACATTTCACTGTGACGGCAACAAGTAAAATAACAAATCTCTTTAGGCATTTTTTCTATTCCAGAATACATGTTGTCATGCTGACAGAGCAAGACAGAGATTTTATTCAAAGGAAATATTCGCCTATCAATTGCGTTTGCATCCCAAATGCTATTCCGTTTCCTTTACAATCTTATAACGGGAAAAATAGTAAAACAATTATTGCTATTGGTCGATATACGCGACAAAAAGGATTTGATTTATTAATTCGGTCGTTTGCGTTGATCGCGAATGCGCACTCTGATTGGACGCTGAAAATTATTGGGGATGACTATGGAGACGAGAAGCTATTGAGGATGTTAATAGAGGAACATCAGTTAGGTAATGTGATACTGGAGCCGTCGTCTTCGCATATTGAGAATTTCTATAAGGAAGCAGCATTTTATGTAATGAGTTCCAGATTTGAGGGGTTACCTATGGTTTTATTGGAAGCTTTATCTTTTGGCTTGCCAATTATCTCGTTTGATTGCCCTACAGGACCAGCGCTGGTGGTGGGAGATGTAAATGGAATACTTGTTGAAAACGGAAATATTTCTTTATTAGCAGAAGCTATGGAGAAATTTATAACTAATGGGGATGTTAGAGAAGAGAAGGCACTTGGTGCGGAAGAGGTCGCAAAGAAATTTTCAAAGGATAGTATAAACAAATTGTGGGATGAGTTTTTTAGCAAAATTTAATTTTCTGTTTTTATTTTTTTTGTCTACTTCTTGTATACATGGACAAGAAATAAATGTTAAACATTTTGGAGCGAAGGGTGACGGGGTTTCTTTGGATACAGAGCCTATTAATAAAGCTTTACAAGAGCTTTATAGAAATGGTGGTGGAGTTCTTTTTTTTCCAAAGGGAATTTACAGAACAAATTTAATTGATATTAAACCACCTAAAGTGATGAATATTAAAATCAGAGGGGAAGGGGATGGGTCATTGATAAAGAAAAATAGTTCTGATAAATTGGGTATTGGGGTCTTTTTTTCGGAAGTCAGAGGTCTAAGCATTTCTTTGTATAATCTATCGATCGATGGTAACTATTTAAATCGGATTAGACAATGGAAATCTATTGATGGAAAAACTTTAGATGTTGATAATGAGTGTAATGGGATCTTAATTTGGAATGCTGATAAAGTCCGCATAGAAAAATGCAAAATTTCTAATGTTCATGGATCAGGCATTGCGGTATATTCTTCAAATAATTTGCTAGCAATTGGCAATTCCATTGCCAACACCTCTGGCAGGGGTATTTTGGGGCATCGTGTCGAAAATATGATTGCCAATAGGAATACGATATCCAATACGGGTTTATTCACTAATTCTTTCAATTTGGGTGGTTCCGAGGTTAGTTTTTCAAAAAAATTTAAAACGCTTTATGGTGATGGAATTGAAAGTTCAGCACATATTTTTATGGCCGATGGGAATAAAATTGTTAACCCAGGAAGAATAGGCATATCACATGATTTAGCAAGAGATCTCGGATATAAAAATAGTTCCGCTACGGTTATTAATAATACTGTCGAAATTAATAGTACTAAGATAAGCAATTCTAATCCTCCCGCGGGAATGTGGTTCGAACAAACAAATGATGTCAGAGTTATTAATAACTCTATCATCGTAAAAAATAGTTTGAGCCAAGTTGTTTCGGGAATTCGATTTTATGCGATTACAGGTTCGGTTCTGTGTAAGCAAAATACTATCAATGCGTTAAATTATAATTTAAATTTAAACGAAGCAATTGGTATTTATGAGCCGCGATCTTCAGATTTTACCATAGTTGAAAATGTGATGAATGGTAAATTTAATAATGGCATTAGTGTAAGTTATGAAAAAGAAGGGGCAAGGTTGTTAAAATTAAATATCGATAAAAATTATATTAGAGGTAATTCTGCTATAATGAAGCACGGTGTAAATATTGGTGTTTATTCTAATGTAGATATGCCTAGTAATCTTAGTTTTTCTGAAAATAAAGTAAATTTAAATATGGAAAAGCAATTTAAGGCTGAGTATTTTGGAAACTCGAATAAAAAAGTGGATAAGTCAAATTTTAAAGTTATTAATAATATACAAATAAAGTGATCAACTTTTCTGTCATAGTACCTTGTTACAATAGTGAAACAACAATTGTTATTTGTGTACGGTCTATCTTCTCTCAAACCCAGCTTCCGAAAGAAATAATTATGATCGATGATGGGTCAAAAGATAATACGTTATCTCTTTTAAATGATCTAAAAGCTGAATGTCCAATAGGGATAGATTTCTATATTATTTCACAAGAAAATTCTGGTCCATCCGTTGCGAGAAATAAAGGAATTAGAAAAGCAACTTCTTCTTGGATAGCGTTTTTGGATTCTGACGACTATTGGGGCCAAGATAACTTGAAAATGATGAAAGGTTATATAGAAATGTATACTGATTGTGTCTTATTTGGTGGTAGCGAAAATGTACGGCGTATTAATTTTGACGACCTCTTATATAAGAACTACTTTCAAACTTCTACTACAGTGGTTAAGAAACAAGTAATGCTTAATCATTTGTTTAATGAAAGGCAGCGCTATTCCGAAGATTATCGGGCCTGGTTAGACTTGTCATATGAAAATGAGGTAATTTTGGTGTCGGAGTATCATGCTTTTCCTGTCATTAATAGAGTGAACTCTTTTTCAGGAAACGGGCTATCGTCGAAGTTATTAAAAATGGAACTTGGAGAATTAAGCAATTTTTGGCTCTTAAAGAGAAAAAATAGAATATCTTTTTTTAAGTTTATTGTGATTAGTATATACTCATTTTTGAAATATTTAAGAAGATGTTTGAAAAAAAAGATAAGCTAATAAGGGTAACAACTGTGCCGTCTTCATTAAATATTCTTTTAAAGGGCCAGCTCAAATTTTTAAATAGGAAATTTGAAGTAAAAGCAATCTCATCTTCTGGCGAAGATTTAAGTGAGGTTAAAGAACGGGAAGAGGTAGATACTATTGTGGTAAATATGCAGCGAGGCATAAGTCCGTTAAAAGATCTTATCTCTCTTTTTAATCTTTATCGGCAGTTTAAAAAACATAAGCCTATGATTGTTCATTCTATTACGCCGAAAGCTGGTTTGTTGACAATGCTCGCAGGGAAGCTTGCAGGAGTGCCTGTTAGAATACATACTTTTACCGGATTGATTTTTCCATCAAAAACAGGCATTATAAAGAAAATTCTAATAGTGATGGACAAGCTTTTATGTTGGTCCGCAACAAATGTATATCCGGAAGGAAATGGTGTAAAAAGAGATCTCGAACACTACGGCATCACAAGTAAGCCGCTGAAAGTTTTAGCAAACGGAAATGTAAATGGTATTGATTTGAGCTTCTTTGACCCTAGCAAAATATCAGAGGAGCAGAAAAGGGATTTAAGATCGGAGTTGGAAATTTGTGAAAAAGATTTTGTTTTTATTTTTGTTGGGCGTTTAGTTGGAGATAAGGGAATAAATGAATTAATTCAGGCCTTCAAGGATTTTTTGAATGAAGCTCCTGACTTTGTTCAGGCAAAACTTTTGCTTGTAGGAGCACTGGAGCCTAATTTAGACCCTTTAGAAAGTACAACTTTGATCGAAATTGAATCGAATCCCAATATTATTGCAGTTGGATTTCAGAGAGATGTTCGTCCGTATTTTTCAATTTCGAATGTTTTAGTCTTTCCTAGTTATCGCGAAGGATTTCCAAATGTGGTCATGCAAGCGGGAGCAATGGAACTGCCAGCGATAGTCACAGATATAAATGGGTGTAATGAAATTGTCATTGAAGGAAAAAATGGCACAATTATTCCTGTTAAGAATGTGAAAGCTATTAAAGATATAATGCTAATAATGGTAACGAATAGGGAATATTATTTACTGATGAAAGCAAAGTCAAGAACAATGATAAAAGAGAGGTATGAACAGCAGGTTGTTTGGGATGCGTTATTGAGTGAGTATCAACGATTATTGAGAGATAAAGGATTAGATTATGTATAGGCTTTTTTTTAAAAGACTCTTTGATTTTATTGTTGCATTTATCGGCTTGATTATTCTTAGCCCAATTTTTATTGTTATTACAATAGGGCTCTATTTTGCCAATGAGGGGAAGCCTTTTTTCTTCCAAACCCGCCCGGGACTTAATGAGCGAATTTTTAAAATTATCAAGTTCAAGACCATGAACGATAAAAAGGATGTTAATGGAAATCTGTTGCCTGATTCCGAAAGATTAACTGCCATAGGTGCTTTTGTTAGAAAAACATCTCTTGATGAGATTCCGCAATTAATTAATGTGCTCAAAGGGGACATGGCTATTATTGGGCCTAGGCCACTTTTAATTCAATACCTACCTTTATATAATGATAGGCAGCGACGTCGTCATGAGGTAAGACCGGGTATTACAGGTTGGGCACAAGTAAATGGGAGAAATGCTATTTCTTGGGAAAAAAAATTTGAATTGGATGTTTGGTATGTAGACCACGTTGCCTTTCTGACTGATTTGAAGGTTTTTTTTACTACATTCAGGAAAGTGTTTAAACGCGAGGGTATTTCAGCAGACGGACATGTAACGATAGAGCCGTTCAATGGAAATAATTAATGCATATGTATTTATTTGGTGCTAGCGGTCATGGCAAGGTAATTGCTGAAATCGTAGAAAAAAACAATTTGAAAATGGAGGGGTTTATTGATGGTGATTTGGATAAATCGACGTTACTAGGGTATACTGTTTTTCATCAATGCCCAGACAAATTAGCGGAGGTAGTTATTGCCATCGGGAGCAACGAAATTAGAAGGAAAGTGGTTAGTGAGATGACGTCATTCACGTATCCTAAGTTAATCCATCCAAGCGCAAATGTTTCTGATCGGAGCGTTTTAGGAAGTGGAACAGTAGTAATGGCTGGGGCAACGATCAATGTTGATGTGAATATTGGTCAACATTGTATTGTCAATACAAATGCCTCAATTGATCATGATTGTATTATTGAAGATTTTGTACATTTATCTCCAAATGTTGCTTTGGCAGGTAATGTGATCGTAGGGGAGGGAACACATATTGGAATTGGCGCTTGTGTTATACAAGGAGTAACAATTGGGAAAAGGGTTAAAATAGGTGCCGGTGCTGTGATTATTAGAGATATACCGGATGGATGTACTGTTGTAGGTAATCCAGGAAGAATAATTAAAAAGTAACGATAAATTTTTAAGACTATGTCAGATAAAATATGGCTGTCTTCTCCACATATGGGAGGAGCCGAATTAAAATATATTCATGAAGCATTTGATGCTAATTGGGTCGCTCCCTTGGGGCCTAATGTGAATGGCTTTGAAGAAGACTTGGAAAAATTTCTGAATTCAGATGTTCAAATCGCAGCGGTTTCTGCAGGGACAGCTGCTTTACACTTGGCTTTAATTGAATGTGGCGTAAGCCATGGCGATGAAGTCATTTGCCAATCGATGACGTTTTCAGCTTCAGCTAATCCAATTGCATATCAAGGTGCTATTCCAGTATTTGTAGACTCCGAAATTGACACTTGGAATATGTGCCCTGTAGCCTTGAAAGAAGCGATAAGTGACCGTTTGGCGAAAGGTAAAAAACCTAAGGCCATTATTGTGGTACATCTTTATGGGATGCCGGCCAAAATGGATGAAATACTGGCGGTGGCCAAGGAATTTGACATTCCTGTAATTGAGGATGCCGCTGAAGCTTTGGGCTCTAAATATAAAGGTAGGGCTTGTGGAACATTGGGCCGTTTTGGTGTTTTAAGTTTTAACGGGAATAAGATTATCACTACATCTGGGGGGGGGGCTTTGGTATGTCATACAAAAGAGGATAAGGATAAGGCTGTATTTCTTTCTACACAAGCACGTGATAATGCCCCACATTATCAGCATTCACATATCGGTTATAATTATAGAATGTCAAATATTTGCGCTGGTATTGGAAGAGGTCAAATGGAGGTGCTAACAAATCGTATTGAAGCTCGTCGTGCAATGACTATATTTTATTCAGATTTATTTGCTAATATTGATGGGATAAGAGTTTTAACAGAGCCTAATGAAGATTTTTATGCTAATCACTGGTTAGCAGCAATCACAATAGATGAAGCCATAACTGGAGTCTCACGCGAAGATTTGCGTCTTGCTTTGTTGGAGGATAATATTGAATCGCGGCCATTGTGGAAGCCGATGCACTTACAGCCTATATTTGCTGATGCGCCATATTATGGAGGAATGGTTTCAGAAAAATTGTTTAATCATGGACTTTGTTTACCTTCTGGATCTAGTTTAACTGATGATGATCGGATCCGCATAACTCAAAAAATAAATAATGTTTTTAAGTCTCGTCATTAAAAACATTATTTTAAAATTCTTTTGATAAAAAAAATTACTTTTATCTCTAAATCAATTTAAGTAACGCATGCAAATAATTTCAAAGTTTGGTCCGCTATGTGGACTTTGTCTCCTCATCTTGTTTATGTTTGGCTCTTGTGCTGCCCGTAAAAATATGGCGTATTTGCAAGAAGATTCGACTTTGGTCAATACCTTGTACGAACAGTATACTCCCAAAATTCAGGCAAATGATATTCTTACCGTAGTGGTGACGGCGGCGGATCCCAAAGTAACAGCTCCTTTTAATCCTGTGAGCAATGTGACAAATGCTAATATGGCTCAGGCTGATATCGCATTGCGCCCGACGTATACAGTTGATGCGGACGGAGACATCGTATTACCGATGTTGGGTAAGATTCATGTTGCGGGATTGACACGCCTACAGGCTATCGAGAAAATCAGATCTGAACTGGAACAGTATATCAAAGACCCAGGCGTAAATATATCGTTTAATAATTTCCGAGTGTCGGTACTTGGGGAGGTGGCACAGCCGGGTTCTTTTACTCTTCCCTCCGAACGGGTGACGGTGTTGGAAGCTTTGGGTATGGCTGGAGATATGACCATTCGTGGTCTTCGTGAAAATGTGCTGCTTGTCAGAGAAAAAGATGGCGTTAAAAGTATGCATCGCTTGGATCTGACCAAAAAAAGCATATTAAATTCTCCCTATTATTATCTGGCACAGAACGATGTGATCTATGTGGAACCAAATAAGGCGCAAATGAATAATTCAAAATTGGGAAACAATACAAACGTTATTATTTCAGTTGCAGGTCTAATCATTACCGTTATTTCAGTAATTACACGAAAATAAATTTATGAAACAAGATATTACAAATAAAAAGGAGGACATAGAAGAGCAAATCGATATCAGACAGCTCTTTGAACAGTATCGTTATTATTGGAAATGGTTTGTATTATCTCTTTTGTTCTTTTTGATCGCCGCATTTGTGTATTTGCGCTATGCGCAACTCCAATACAGCGTAACGGCCAAGGTGCTTTTAAAAGACGAACGAAGTGGATCTGCGGGGGAGTTGGCGGGGATATCGGAACTGACGAATAGTATGGGGATCGGTGGTAGCAGATCGGCCTTTGTGACGGATCAAATTGAGGTGCTTGCTTCACGGAGACTAATGCGCAAGGTCGTGGATCAGCACCACCTGAATATCTACTATGCCTTGCAGGGACGGGTTCGTTCTATGGAAATTTTGGAAAAGGATATGCCTTTTATTTTGCAGCCGCAGGGAGATCAGGATACCTTGAAATTGAGTTTAAGGGTGACTAGCCCCGATGGACAGAAAGTCCATGTAACGGATGTGATATCGGGAACTAAAGTTGAAACGGGATTTGGAAAAGTTTTTAAATTGGGTAAGAAGAGCTTAATTCTCAATAGGAACCCTAATCGGCAAGTGGACAGGAATGCGGTTTATGCAGTTAAAGTTATTCCGAAGGACCTGGCCGTGTATGCGAATCAAGCATCGGTTAATATTACGCCTAATAAAGAGGAAACGCAATCCTATATTGTGAATTTCTCCATGGTATCAACTAATAGAGAAAAAGCTATGCTGATTATCAATTCACTGATCGATGTGTATAATGAGGATATGACGAATGATAAGATGCAGACGACCAGGGCCACCTCTGATTTTATCAATAAGCGGTTGTTGCTGATCTCAAAAGATCTGTCGGGGGCAGATGAGCAGGAGGCCAGCTTCAAATCGGCAAATTCGATGGTGGATATGACTGCCGAAGCGGGCGTGTTTCTGAATAGCGCATCTGATAATGACAAGAAAGTACTGGAATATCGTACGCAGTTGCAACTGGTGGATCATATGAACGATTATCTGAAAAATCAGGAAGCAGGCAAATTACTCCCTTCGAATATTGGCTTGCAGGATGTGTCTATCGGGACTGCCATTGCCGAATATAACAAACTGGTGCTGGAACGCGATGATTTATTAAAGTCGGCTTCGGAACAGAATCCGGCGGTAGTAGCACTTAACGAGAGTATTCTGGAAAGTGATAAAAATATACGGCAAGCGCTTAAAAATTATCAAAAGGTAACGCAGCTGGCGCTGGGCAATATCGAACGCAGATCCAGGGAAATTAAAGGCCGTATTAGCTCGATACCAAATCAGGAACAAGGCTTTAAACAGATCTCCAGGCAGCAAAAAATTGTAGAGTCCTTGTATCTGCTCTTGTTGCAAAAACGAGAGGAGAGCGAAGTTAAAGCAGCGGCACGGCCTGATAACCTCAAAGTGATCGACGCAGCATTTGGAAGAACAGTACCGGTAGCGCCTCGGAAAATGATCATTTTGGCTGTTGCCTTTATAGTAGGTTTGATTGTGCCATTTGCCATTTTATACTTTAAATTCTTGCTGGACAATAAGATCCATTCCCGTAGGGATATTGAAGATATTGTCAAAATACCGGTATTGGGCGAAATTCCGACCGCGGAAGATACCATTGTACACGTCAATGATCGCTCGTCTCTGGCCGAGGCATTCCGTATTTTGCGGACGAATATGAATTTTATGTTTGGCACGGATCAGAAAGAAGCTTCAAAGGTTATTTTTGTGACCTCGACCATATCGGGTGAAGGGAAATCTTTTGTGACAACTAACCTTGCTCAGATTCTATCCATGTCGGGAAAGAGGGTGGTATTGATCGGGGCGGATATCCGTAGCCCGAAAGTATTGGATTATCTTGGACTATCGCATTTGCAACATACCAATGTTGGAATTACCCAGTTTTTGATTAACCCGGAAATGGATATGGATAATATCATTATCAGAAAACCGGGGAATTATGACTTTGATGTAATTTATTCGGGCTATATTGCACCAAATCCTGCCGAGTTGTTGATGAATGGCCATTTTGATGATGTGATCAAATACACACGAGAACATTATGATTATATATTGGTGGATACTGCGCCGGTGAGTTTGGTAACCGACACCTTATTGATTGCACATAATGCAGACCTGACTCTCTATGTATCACGTGCCAATTACCTGGATAAGCGTTTGCTTCAGGTGCCAAGAGAACTTTATGTGGATGGCAAATTGAAAAATATGGCGGCCGTAGTGAATGATGTGGATTTTGCCAAGGGTTATGGTTATGGCTATGGTTACGGCTATGGCTACGGTGATAAAGGCAAGAAAAAGACCGGCTTGGCAAAGACCTGGCAAGATCTCAAAGATAAAGTGACAAAAAAATAGAAGTATAGTGAAGAAGAGCACGGTTGAACAAAGTGAATTTGGCTTCTTCTTCACTATTCATTTATCAAATTAATCTGAGTCTTTTCCGAAAAATTTAGAATAGAATTGTACCCAATAAAAGAAAACGGCTTCCTGTGGAGCGTATTTAAAATAGCGCAAAAAACTTAAAAAAAGACGTTTAGACCCCTGTGGCTGAACGGATATCGTCGAGATTGTTTTCCCATCTTTAAATCTTTCATCATTATACCCAAAACTCCCTGAATACCAAATTTCTTTTATCATCCAAGTAACATCTAAATTTGCAGGATAAGGAAATGGAACACAAGATTTGGGTAATCCAATATATTCTACTAAAACCTTGTGCAACAGGTGAACCCATTTGAGTATTCCTGATTTTTTATAGATCTGTTTTAGTGCAACAGGGTCAATAGTAGCGATGGCTGAATAATAGATCCGGGCGGAATCGCAGAACTGACGTAGTCCAATTCCAAAGCCAAGCAGATGCTTTAAGATATGCGCATTTACCTGTAGGAGCTGCATTTCAGGAGCCAGCATTTTGATCGGAGTCTCATTGATCAATAGCGATTGCTGCTTGGTCTGATATTTTGCTTGCATTGCTTTTAAATAGGCTGCTTTCAATGGACTTCGGATATCAAAGAGCATTTTGTGGTGTTCAATGTGAAGCCCTTGCCAATCGTAGTTCAGACTATATCCCACAGTGTCCTGAAAAGCAATGCCTTTTGTTTTCAATAGGCCACGGGCCTTAGCATAGCCATCTGCTTCAAAAAACCAATCTATATCACCACTAACGCGATGAAGGGGGCTGCGGTAGCAAGCTGCTACTCCTTGGCCTTTTTGTAGGATAGGACGGAGCCCCTCTGCGGTAAAGGCACTAAACTGTTTTGCGATTGCATCATTCATCCGTATATTGTTCCGTTCAATCTGATCGATTCTTGCAACCCATTTCAGTCGTATATTGATCGGAGGCAGCTGCTGTTCTTCCAAAAAGTCAAAACCATCGTAAATAATGCCTTCCACAGAGTGATGTATTGCATAAGAAAAGATAGATGTCCAGTCTTCGGCAGTTAAAAGCCGAGCTGAATGAAGGCTCCCCTCTCCCCATAGTCCAATGCGTAACAATTGAAAAAATATATCCTTTAACCTATGATTCATGTATACTCTTGAAGTAATTTGCCCAAAGATAGTGATTTAAAGGTAAAAGCGGAAAAAGATGTTTTGTTGATTCGCTGACGAACAATGTTATCCTGTACAATTCTGGTAAACATGATAGCATTCACAGCCTTTATCAATCTGTCGCTATTGATAAATAAAAATAGATTGACAATAATCGGGGGGTGTGGTTCCTCTGATGAACATTACGACCTCCGCGGAACTGGCTGAATCTGTTGCTTCAACACCTGCCTTCTGGCTTTATTTCCGTATCCGTCCTACCAAGTACATATTTTCTAAGCGTAGCATAATGTAGACCTTTGCTGGATGAGCAAAGAAGAAAAAAGATTACAGATGTTTGCGATGATAGTAGACTGGCGTTAGAGCGGGATGAGCAAGAAACGTTACTGTGAGGAAAAAGGGATCAATGAGGCTATGTTCTATTAGTTTTCGCGCAGTTAAAGAAAACGATACGTCCAACGGTGGCTTTATAGCGATCGATAAGTGCGGCAGAAACAGCGCTGTTGAGGTTATCTATCCCAATGGGATCCGCATCAAGGCGGAAACCGATCTTGGTTAACTTTCCCAGCTGATACGTCTTTACTGATATATTTTCATTGGGGTCTTCTCATCGGTTCTATCTCTACGATGGGCATTGCGACATACGCAAAAGTTTTGACCGTCTATGTGGCCTGGTCATTTCAGTGATGCAACGTCAGCCGAGCAGTGGTGAGGTGTTCGTGTTCCTGAGCCGTATCCGCACCCATATCAAACTGCTACATTGGGAACACGGCGGCTTTGTGCTGTACTACAAGCGTTTGGAGCAGGGTACTTTCGGATCATCCGATCTTTAAAAAGGTGAGCTCTCATGGAGCGATCTTGTATTGCTCATCGAAGGCGTTCAGGTTATAAAAAGCATACAGAAAAAACGTTATTTATTGCCACAAAAAAGCTTTTTTGATTGCAGCAGCGCAGATAAATCCGGATCTTTAGGGTATGGAAACAGCACTGGAAAACCTATCAAAAGAAGACCTTCTGAAGATGGTTTCCAGTATATCCAGAGAGAATGAACTCCTCCATCAAGAGCGCGATTACCTGAAAGAACAGCTTGCGATGGACAAGCAGATGCAGTTCGGACAGAAACGCGAACGCTTCGAAGGTGACCCCAACCAGACTGAACTTCCATTTGAGGCAGAGCCTGTAGCAGCAGAACAGCAACAGGAAGAAACCAAGCAAAAGATCGAGTATACCCGCAAACGTCCAAACCATAAAGGACGTGCTAAATTACCCGAACACCTGCCGGTAGTTGAGATCGAGATACACCCAGAGGGTGATCTATCTGAAATGGTGTGCATCGGCAAGGAAATTACTGAGGAACTGGAGTGCGAGCCCACTAAGTTCTATATCAAACGTTACATCCGTTATAAATATGCTGCTAAAAACGGAGATGGCATATCCATCGCCCAGCTACCTGAACGGGTCATAGACAAAGGAATTGCAGGGCCGAGCTTACTGGCGATGATATTGGAGGGAAAATATATGGACCACTTGTCGCTGTACCGACAGAAGCAGATCCCCGCAAGGGAACATATACAGATCCCATCATCAACTGTCGAAGGATGGACCAGACAGGCTCTGGAAAAACTGGAACCATTGTATGAACAGCTGGTCTTCGACACCAAAGCAAAGGGGTATTTGCAGGTAGATGAAACGGTTATAAAAGTACTGGACAGCGATAAAAAAGGAGCTGCCCATCAGGGGTGCTTTTCGGTCTACCATTCGCCTTTGAATAAAACGGTGCTGTTCGATTATACCCCTTCCCGTGCTGGTCATGTGCCTAAATCCATGCTGGATAACTTTAAAGGGTATCTACAGACCGATGGCTATGCGGCCGTGCGACCTGCAAAGGTCATTGTCCAATTGTTCAACCAGGAAACTGGACACAGAACCTACCATGCTGTTGGTAGTAGCCTACTTCGACATGCGGGATGAGTAATTGCTCCGTGTGATAGCTCGAAGGACAATATACCGAATTGCCATAGAGGCAGACCCGGGAAACCGTGAGGCTATCTGGGTACCGGACAGTTCAATTCCGGATAGGGTTAGGTTTGCTGATACGATGAAATTAAATGAACCGATGTTAACGCCGTTAAGCCGAATAAGCGAAATGAACTGAAACGCTTAAACCAAAATGGTAACTGTGCAGGATATCCACTCACGCTGTTGGGGACACACAGCCAACTAATGCACACGGTGGAAAGTCGGCATCTAAGTCAGTGTGTTGGACAATGGCAACAGGGTATGACCGTTTATTCGCATAGTTTTGCAAAGCCTACCGTAAGGGAAGCCCATGGATAAGCGGTTAGAGGAGGAGATAAAAAGCGAATGATGTTCTGTAATGGGACATATAAGGGATGAAAAGATTGCCCTACAGCGAAAGCTGGCAGACTTATCTCTGGTTATTTCAGTGAAACATGAAGAAGAACTTCTCTTAAGACAATAAGCAAATGACTGTGAACACAAACAGTGCCACGGATGCGATTGCCACCTGTATGAATTGGCAGACCATAAACTGGGAAGCCTGTGTCATGGAGGTAAGGAAGCTTCAGCTACGTATCGCTAGATGGGAAAAACTCGGGAACCGCCGTAAGGTCAAAGCTTTACAGTGGTTACTGACCCATAGCTTCTCCGCCAAATGTCTGGCGGTAAAGCGTGTATCACAAAATAGGGGTCATCGATCAGCTGGCATAGATGGGATTGTAATGACTTCGCCAAAAGATAAATGGGATATGTTGCAATCGCTTAAAAGAAGGGGGTACAAGTCCCTTCCGCTTAAACGTGTCTACATCCTGAAATCTGATGGCAAGAAACGCAGACCTCTCGGGCTTCCCTGTATGAAAGACCGGGTAATGCAAGCTTTGTACACGATGGCATTGTTGCCAATCTCAGAAATGATAGCAGACTGGAACAGTTATGGGTTCCTTCCCGAAAGGGGTACTGCCGATGCGATTGAGCAACTATTCATTGGCCTTGCGACCAAAAGGGCATCCAGCTGGGTCTTAGAGGGAGATATAAAATCCTGCTTTGACTTAATCAGCCACGAATGGATATTGGATAATATCCCGATGGACAAAAAGATCCTTTCACAATGGTTGAAATCAGGATTTGTGGAATCGGGAAAGCTGTTTCCTACCAACCATGGTACACCACAGGGAGGGCTTGCCTCGCCAACACTAGCCAATATGGTTCTCGATGGAATTGAAGACCTGATCGGTAGAAAGTTCGGCTCCTTCAAACTGGATGGGGACTATTCCAAACAACGGAAGAATCCCATACTATTCGTACGCTATGCGGATGACTTTGTGGTAATAGGCCGCACAAAAGAAGTTCTTGAGCATGAGGTAAAACCCATGATCCAATCATTTCTGAAAGAACGCGGACTGGAACTCTCAGAGACAAAAACCAAAATAACCCATATCCACGATGGTTTTGACTTTCTTGGACAGAACATCCGTAAATATCGGATGCGAAATGGTGCCGAAAAACTGCTGATAAAACCATCAAAGGCCAACATCAAAACATTTCTTACCAGTATAAGGAAAACAATTCGTTCGGCCAGGAGCATGAGCCAAACGGAATTGATCCGTCTTCTCAACCCAAAGATCAGAGGTTGGGCATACTATCACCGGTCGGTTGTCTCATCCGAAATCTTCAGTGCTGTGGATAAAGAAATCTGGAAGGCTCTTTGGAAATGGTCGGTTCGAAGACATCCAAATAAAGGAAAGAGATGGATAAAGTCAAAATATTTCCATCGCATAGAACTCCGGGATTGGATATTCAGAGCAACGATCAAGGAGCATGGGATAACGGTGACAGATACTCTGTTTTTTGCTAACAATATTGCTATCATACGGCATACTAAAATAAAACAACAGGCCACACCGTTTGACCCTGCATATGAAAGATACTTTCAGGAACGCACTTCACAGAAATGGAGAAATAATAAAAGTGGTAAACTAAAGGTGATGGCACTCTGGAAACGTCAACGAGGAATCTGCCCTGTATGTTTAGAGGAAGTTACCAGACTGAGTAACTGGGTTGTGTATTGGCATAAAAACAAACTCGAAGGAGGAAGTGACAGGCTGGATAATCTTAGTCTGTTACATCCAAAATGCGCGTGCGGAAACAAGCCTAAATTTGTGATACCCCATCGGTCAAGCCAATAAAGTTTGACTTGTAAATAACTTGAGCCGTGTGCAGGGAAACTTGCACGCACGGTTCTTAGAGGAGTAGGCTCGGGCAACCGGGCCCTCTTACCCGCCTACGGAAAGTTTGGCAAAAAGAAAGGCATAACCCATCTGGCCTGCTGGGCACACGCACGCTGTGAGTTTGAGAAAGCCCTACAGAATGACCCGGCAAGGGCCCAAAAGGCACTGCTGATGATACAGGATCTCTATAAAGTTGAACGAAAAGCTAAAGAAGAAAAGTTATCCTCTGGTAAGGTCAAGGAGCAGCGACTCAAAGAGTCACTGCCGGTTATCAACGATATGGGTAAATGGATATTCGAAGAGATAAAAAACACACTCCCTAAAAGTCGGGTCGCAAAGGCTATGGCCTATGCCTATGCACGTTTGGATGCGCTTTCGGCTTATATGTACGATGGAAACCTGAAGATAGACAACAATCTCGTGGAGAACGCTATCAGACCCGTAGCTCTGGGTTATGCATAGCTTACGGTTATGCAAAGTAACCTTTCAAAAGGCGGGTATAAGTTTTGTAATGGCAGAAATCATTTTACATAATCATATGTTGTTTTTAATGGTCACAATGTCGTGGCCGTTAAAAACAACCAGTCATGAGAAATCTGAGTAGGATAAGCCACTCTTTCAATCAACTGATCTTTGATGCCGGCGAAGTCCTGAAAAACAAATTGCTGAGGGCAGACGGTACCGTTAAGTGGTATCGGTACCACTGGCGGCGAATGCACCTGCATTTAACAAGCAAGGGTATCACTGAGTTTAACTCGAACATCGGCAAGCAATACCTGCTCGATCTGTTTGGCGGGTTTGATTATGCGACTCTTCCCAAGCGGGACAAAGATGTGGTGAAGATCATCAACGTACTATGCGAGTTTTACGACACCGGTACCTTAGTAAGTTACAAAGAGCGCATCGTGCTCGATGGGACCATTGGCAAGCAGATGAAGCACTTTATCAGGCATCAGGAATCCATGAGATTAAAGCCATCTACCAAAGAGTATGAGCATTATCTGAGCAGGTTTTTATTATACCTGAAAGACCAGAACATTAACGCTATGGGCAAGGTCAACAAGGTCATCATTCTGGAGTATCTAAAGACATTGGACAGGCATAAACCAAGTGTAGCCCATATGACCTTACGGGCGATCCGTGGCTTTTTGAAGTATTTGTTTGGCCAGGGACGGCTAAAGGTCGATTCTTCGATGTTCGTTCCGAAAGACAAATATGTCAAGCAAGCACGTCTGCCATCCACCTATAAAGTGGATGAAATACAGCGCATGATCTCGGTGACCGATCGTTCAAGGCCATGTGGTAAACGCAATTAAGCAATGGTTTTATTGGCTTGCAGGCTCGGTCTGCGGGCATCCGATATTGCTGGGCTTAAGTTTGAAAATATCCTTTGGGAACAAAGCCTTATCTCATTCAATCAGCATAAAACGGACCGGTTGCTACAGCTGCCGCTCCTTGCCGATGTCGGTGAAGCGATCATCGACTACCTCAAATACGCCAGGCCGGCTTCAGGTGAGCCTTTCGTGTTCTTAACGGGCCGTTCACCGGTTGGTCGGATTTACGGCACTTCGGTCACTGGTGTCGTTCAGAGTGCATTTATTGCTTCTGGCATTAACATCGAACACAGGCGTCACGGCCCTCACGCACTTCGGCACAGTTTGGCAAGCCTGCTTTTAGAACAAAGCACAGTTATGCCGGTGATCACTGAAGTACTGGGCCACGAGGATTCTGCGTCAACGCGATATTATCTGCGCATAGACCTGACGTCGATGAAGCAGTGTATGTTAGATGCACCACCGGTACCCAGTTCCTTTTACGAACAGAAAGGAGGCCATTTTTATGCGTAAGCAATTCGCAGGTATCTATGCGCCCTATCTGGAGCAATACCTGGCCGACAAACGGCAACTGGGCTTTAAGCAAGGAACTGAAGAGACCATACTGGGCATTTTTGACCGATTTACGATAAAGCGCGGCGAAACGCAAGTGGGCATAACCGCCGAGCTTTCACAGGCCTGGTTAAAAGCAGGCGCAAACTTATCCGGTTCCTACAATTACCACCGTGCTGTGCTGATCAACCTGCTTGCGACATTCCTTTATGAAAAGGGTATTCGTTCATATGTTATGCGCCCGCCAGTCTTCAAACCGGATTTCGCGCCACATATATATACTCAAGCCGAACTGAAAACACTTTTTGATGCCGCAGACGACTACCGGATCTCGAAAGGGACACGCCAAACCATGTTCGCCATGCCTGCCCTGTTAAGGTTGCTGTACGCCACCGGATTAAGAGGCGGCGAAGCTTTAGCCTTATCGGTCAAGGATGTTGACCTGGAGGACCAGTATATCATTGTACGCGACAGTAAGAATGGGCAGGAACGGGCTATCCCCTTTTCAGATTCAATGGCAACTGTGTTGAAGCAATATGCTTTCTACAGAGACAAACTACCGGACAGACTGATAAAAGATGACCGTTTTTTCATCGCACCTGACGGCAGAAGGATATCACGCGATATGCTCGGAAAATGGTTTAGCAGGTTGTTAACCCGCGCGGGTATCCGTGCAGGCCGCGGCGTAACGCCGCATGCCCTGCGGCATACCTTTAGTGTCCACTCGCTGGCGATGATGGCAGAACAAGGTAAAGACATCTACTGTACGTTACCTGTGTTGGCCACCTATCTGGGACATAAAGCAATAGCGTCTACCAATCACTACGTCAGGCTCGTGTCCACCATGTATCCAGGCCTGTTAAAGGACATCGATAAGATCTGCATCAACGTTTTTCCAAATACCACCGGCTATGACACCTACTGACTTTTCGAAATACCTGTCAGGATTTCTGACCGGGTATTTGGTACACGAACGGGGTGCCAGCAAGAATACGATCTGTGCTTACCGGGACACTTTCGTTCTGTTCATCGGCTACATGTCCGCACAAGGGATACCGGTAAATAGGCTTACCCTAAGCGCCATCAGCCAAAGCGCTGTGGTCGGTTTCCTGGACTGGCTACAGGTGGAACGGAACAATGGTAATGCAACCAGGAATGCAAGGTTAGCTGCCATACACTCTTTTTTTCAGTTATATCCAGTATCAGCAACCTGAGCATTTGTATGAATGCCAGAAAATACTGTCCATACCGATGAAGCATAAAGTGACTGTTCCGATGAACTACTTGACGGTCGAGGGAATAAAAGCATTATTAGAGCAACCTGATATCCGCACCGCTCGGGGCAGACGTGACCTAGCTTTGCTTTCACTGATGTATGACACCGGCGCACGGGTACAGGAGGTTATCGATCTTACTCCGTCCAGCTTGAGGCTTGACGTATTGAATACGATCCGTATTACCGGAAAAGGCAACAAGACACGCATTGTTCCCATGCTGGAAGAACAGGTCAGGCTGTTAAAGCCTTACATCGCCGAACACCGGCTTGATCTGGATGGCAATAATGAACACCCCCTGTTCTTCAACAGCCGCGGAGATAAACTCACCCGGGCCGGCGTAAACCATATCTTATTCAAGTATGCCGAAATGGCCAAGAAAAAAACCGACGTTTACTGGCCCGAAAAGATCAGCTGTCATGTATTACGGCATTCCAAAGCTATGCACATGCTACAGGCCGGGGTCAATCTGGTATATATCCGTGATATACTTGGGCATGTTTCAGTCCAGACGACAGAGGTTTATGCCAGGGCTGATTCGCGGGCTAAACGAGAGGCGATCGAGAAAGCCTACAAATCAGTAGCACCGCAAGGGGAACCGGTTTGGCTGTCAAATGACAACCTGTTGGATTGGCTTAAACACTTTTGATCCGATGATTATCAATAAAACAACCCCAGTTATTATGCAAAGTAGGCCACCATAAAAAGGTCGACTGCAGTAAATACGAGCGGAATATCACGCTGCACTTTACATAATCACCAGCTATGCATAACCCAGATTATGCAAAGTTTTACATAAACTGGGTCGCAAGAACTGGCTCTTCGCCGAGAGCCATGAAGCCGCCGGGCGTGCGGCAATGATATATTCTTTCTTCGCTATCTGCAACAATGCATGAAGTAAATCCTTTTCAGTGGTTAAGGCATACTTTACTTAATATCGAATCAATAAACCATAAGGATATAAAAGACCTTTATCCGCAAAACTTCGAGAAATCAACTGAGCTGTAGTTTATAGGGCGGATACTTATTTCCCGCAATTGCGCTATAGCCTGGTACAGGTGGATATCTCTGATCCGGACAAAGGTCTTTACGATATGACCATGGACGATTTCTTTGTGCAAAATAAGTTTGCCAGTACCATTGTCCGTGAATCTTCGCCGGGGATGTTACAGAATGTGAAGGAGACAGAGAATGGTGGGCAGCTGTTGGATGGCCGTAAAGTGGAAGAAAAGCTGGAAGCCTACAAAAAGAAATTGTGGAGCAATCCAAAAGGTGTAAAAGCTGAAGAGCTGGAAGGAAATCCTGCGAATCGATCTTCAGAAACAAACGGATCTCAAGTGCAGCAACAGAAGGTGGAGAAGACTTCTGAAAATTCCGAAAATTCGAAAGAAGCAGAAATCGAACGAACGGAAGAGACTTCAAACGCTGAAAAATTATAATTTTATTTTTAAGGTGCAAAGGCCTTTTCCCTTCGGAAAAGGCCTTTTGTTTTTGACCTCAGATTTCACTATTTGTTAACGTGTCCTTTGTACACTTGGCATATCTTTTGTTTGTCAATGCGGGTTGAGGCTGCGACAGCCTAAAACAAACAGAAACTAAACATAATCACTTATTTAAAACTAAACTGTATGTGCGGAATTGTTGGTTACGTAGGCCAGGAAGAAGCCTATCCAATTCTTATTAATGGTTTGAAGCGCCTCGAATATCGGGGGTACGACAGTGCCGGAATTGCGTTGATACATCAAGGCATGATCAATTTGTACAAGAAGGAAGGCAAGGTCGCTGCGCTAGAGGCCGAAGCAGCTGGTAAAAACCTAAAAGGCCATGTGGGTATCGGCCACACGCGCTGGGCGACGCACGGTGAACCTTGTGATCGGAATGCGCACCCTCATTTTTCTAAATCTGGGAAATTGGCGATGATTCACAATGGGATTATCGAAAACTACGGACAGCTAAAAGCAGATTTAATACAAAAAGGGTACACGTTTGCGAGTGACACGGACTCCGAAGTGCTGGTCAACTTTATCGAGGAAATCAAAACAAACAACAACTGTAGCTTAGAAGAAGCGGTACGCATTGCGCTGAAAAGAGTGACTGGTGCATACGTGATTCTGCTGATCGACCCCGAGCTGCCGGATACTATCATCGCTGCCCGTAAGGGTTCTCCATTAGTTATAGGCGTGGGCGAAAAGGGACATTTTCTTGGGTCGGACGCTTCTCCAATGCTGGCGTATACCAAGGATGTGGTCTATATCAACGACTATGAAATGGCCATCGTCCGTCCCGATGAATTGATTCTTAAAAATTACGGGAATGAGACCATCACACCTTTTGTGCAGCGCTTGGATCTAGATCTTGAAGCGATAGAAAAAGGCGGGTATGAGCACTTCATGCTGAAGGAGATATTTGAGCAGCCTCAGACGATCTTTGATTCTTTCAGAGGACGTCTCGATGTGGATCAGCTACGTGTTACCTTGAGCGGACTGAATGCGATCGCTGATAAACTGTTAAACGCGCGTCGTATTATCATCGTTTCTTGCGGGACCAGCTGGCATGCCGGATTGGTGGCTGAATATATTATCGAGGAGCTCTGCCGCGTGAACGTCGAGGTGGAGTATGCATCCGAGTTTAGATATAGAAACCCGATTATCGGACCGGAAGATGTCATCTTGGCAATTTCGCAAAGTGGCGAAACTGCGGACACCTTGGTGGCACTTGAAAATGCCAAACAACAGGGGGCTACAGTCTTCGGTATCGTGAATGTAGTCGGTTCTTCGATTGCACGGATGGCCGATGCAGGTGCGTACACGCATGCTGGACCTGAGATCGGTGTGGCGAGCACAAAAGCCTTTACCGCTCAGCTGGTCGTATTGCAGCTCTTTGCCTTGCGTTTGGCTCAGTTGAAAGGCACGATTTCGGATGAACGCTTCGCAACTTTGGTCAAAGGATTGGCGATGATCCCCGAACAGGTCGACTGGATCTTAAAAACACAGCAACAAACGATAAGGTCCATTGCTGATAAATATAGAGGAGCTACAGACTTCTTATACTTGGGCCGCGGATATAATTTCCCCATTGCGCTGGAAGGGGCGCTCAAGCTAAAAGAGATCTCTTATATCCATGCGGAAGGTTATCCAGCAGCGGAAATGAAACATGGTCCTATTGCATTGGTCGACGAGACACTACCTGTAGTATTTATTGCGACGCATGATCCTTTTTATGAAAAGATCATCAGCAATATGCAGGAGATAAAAGCGCGCAAAGGACGTTTGATTGCTGTGGTATCCGAAGGAGATACCCAGGCGGTGGATCTGGCCGAAGATTATATGGTGGTGCCGCAGACGGATGAGATCCTTGCTCCACTACTGGCAGTGATTCCATTGCAATTGCTTTCGTATTATATCGGAGTGGAAAGGGCGATAGACGTGGATAAGCCGCGCAATTTGGCTAAGTCAGTTACGGTAGAATAGGATTTATAACGTTGAAAATGAATAGAGATGATAAATAACAGTCAAAAGCCCATCTTGGTTATTCTTGCTGCCGGGATGGCGAGCCGTTATGGTTCAGCAAAGCAGGTAGAGAGTTTCGGGCCCTTCGGCGAAAAAATAATTGATTATTCTATTTACGATGCAATCCGTGCTGGATTTGGTAAGGTTGTTTTCGTGATCCGTGAGGAATTTTTGGAGGTCATGAAATCTAATGTAGGGGACAAGCTACCAGAAGATATTGAAGTTGCTTATGCATATCAAGACTTCGATCTTAAGAAATTCGGTGTGGACCGTGTGGTAGAGCGTCAAAAACCTTGGGGAACAGGGCACGCCGTGATGAGCGCTGCGCATGAGGTGGACCGGCCATTTTGTGTGATCAATGCTGATGATTTTTATGGGTACGATGCATTTCGGAAGATGGCGGATTTCCTTCGCGAGAAAGCGAATGATCAGGAGATGGCGCTGGTAGGATTTGAAATTGGCAATACCCTTTCCGATTTTGGTTATGTCTCACGCGGCGTATGCGAGGTAAACGAAACGGATCACTTGCAAAGTGTGACTGAGCGGACTAATATCTATCGAAAAGAGGATACCATCGTTTATGCGCAGCAGGACGTCGAAACTGTTCTCCCTGCCGATACAAGGGTGTCCATGAATTTCTGGGGATTTACGCCAAAGATATTTGATATCGCGGGAGCATTGTTTCCTGCTTTTGTCGAGGCTAACTATGAGAATCCCAAAGCAGAATTCTTTATTCCGGATCTCCCAGACTATATGGTTAAACATGATATTGCTAAATTTTCCGTATTGCCCACCGACGCGAAATGGTTTGGTGTGACGTATAAGGAAGATAAAGAGCAGGTACAGCAAAGTATAAAGGAACTTATCCGGCAGGGCCATTATCCGTCCAGACTATGGCCGGTCAGAAAAGTGGTCGACGAAAGTATATATTTGGATTTTTAAGTTCGAGTTAGAAACAAAGAAGCATATCTTTCCGAAGGTATGCTTCACTTTTTTAGTTTACTATTTATAATGGCTAATCAGAATCTTTACCGAGGAATTTTGAATAGCTGTGAATTAAGGGAAATGCAATCGCCTCTTCAGGGCCATACCTGACTAACCTATCGACGCTTCACAAAAGCAAACTATCCAGCCTTGGAGATCCTCGCCTGTCATGGGCGAATTCGAGATGGACGCTTGGGATGGCGAGTCCTTCGCATCAATTGCTGAAATAGGGCTGTACTGATTAAATTGCCGATTATTGTTGCTCAACGCTGATCAATCCCGGTCAGTGTTGAGCAACAATTTAAGCTATTCGGCTTTTTTGCCAAACAATTCTAATTCCCGTACGGCGGGTTTACTATTCTCGGGGCGAATGCCTTCGATTCTAAGCCGTAAATATCGGATCTCCGACTCAGGAATGTTTTTTATGTTATAATCTTGCCCCGAAGAAGCTACATGACTTTCAATTGGTTTCCAGTGTTGACCATTTATCGAGGATTCTAGTGTATAGACATACCAGTCACTGTCTTTGCCCCAATATATACGATAAGCATCCACTTTATATTTTGTTTCCAGGTCAATTGAAAGCGTGATCGGCAGGGCAGACTTGTCTTCTTGCCAGACCGTGGATAGATTGCCGTCAAACAGTGGTTGAATCTGTTCATTTGCTTGTCCATTGACTGAGACAGACGTACTGCGAAGATCGATGCTCGTTTTGAGCTGCTTTTGTGCGTCTGTATTGACGGTTTTGGTTCTCCGATGGTCATACTCACCTACCCACCGGGCATGTTTTCCATCCGGCACCGGCGTGTTAGGGTTGGCGATGGATTTGATTTCAGCAGTCGCGGACCGGAGGCCTGCACTGCTTGCTTGAATGACCATTGGCCCTGCCGAGTAGGTGGTCCGTATCAGGGCGTACGCTATTCCCCCTTCGGTAACCTGTGGCGAGACGCCGGTCTGTGGGTTATTATTGCCAATCAGCTTGCCATTTCCGGATACTGTCAGCTTGATGGAAATAGCCGCCGCACGGCTTGCAGAATGGACAAGATTCCCTCTTTTGTCGCAGACTTTAATGTAAACCGGAACCATGTCGGAACCTCCCGCAATGGGAGCAATGCCCTGGTCTGCAAATTCGATTTCTAAATGATGCGGTGGACCGGGCGTTTCTACACAGTGCGTAGCAACAATATTTCCATCCAGAATGCCTTCCGCTTTTAGCGTTCCGGGCTCATAATCGGGTAATGAAAAGCGAAAATAGGGGCTGCCGCCTTTGTTGTAAATATAGGGTGCAGTGCTGGCGTTGCTTTTTCTGTCCTGTGCTCCCACAAGGATGCCGTTTCTGAAAAGCCTGACGGTATCACAATTCGAAAAGACAATAATTGTTGAGTCAAGATCCTTTCGTGCATGATAACTCGCGATGTGTATGGTGGGCCCATAAGCGGGATTGCGGGGATCCTGCATGGCCTGCATCTGATAATAGCCGAATTTTGGGTATCGGTCCAGATCAACCACTCCGCTAAATGCGGTTATGGGATCGTATCCACGGGTATAATCGTTGAAACTCCAGAGAAAATAACCGCCGATTCGTGGATTGGCATCCAGACCTGCATGGTCCCAATACCCACCAAGGGATTCGTCTTTTTCTCCATTAAGGGCATTTTGCCGCAAGATACACTGATTGATTAATCCTTTCTCACCGTAGATTCTCGATGCACGTAAACCGTTTTCCTTGCTCGGATCGGCAAACCATGCGTCCCCCCATTCCCTGGTGAAAGAGGGGAGGCCGGGGAAGGGGTCGGTTCCATCTGGATGGATGACTTTGTAAAAAACGTCGTAAAAAGGACGGCTTCTCTCATTTAGATCATCTGCCGTAAACAGCTGGTCGCCGGGCAGTTCATCATGGGCTATCTTTACCGCCTCTTTCATCCATGAAGAGGGCGTAGGGGATTCATTGAGCGAGGTTTCCCATAAAAAGATGGATGGATGATTGCGGTCTCTTCTGATCATTTGACGGATATCGCGGTATGTCCGTTGGATGAAAAAAGGGTCTTCACTGAAGTACTGCCACCCGGGCTGACATTCGATGACCAATAACCCGAGCGAATCACAGGCATCCAGAAAGGCTACTGATGGAGGGTAATGGGCCGCTCTTACAGCATTGAAACCTCCTTTTTTCAGCTGTATCACATCACGGACTTGCATCGAATTGCTTGCAGCATCGCCCACATAAGGGAAAGCCTGATGCCGGTTTGCTCCTCTTATGTAGAGTTTCTCACCATTCAGATACAAGCCGTCGGCTTCGCCACGTGATGAACGCATATCAAACCGCCTGATGCCTATCCAGGTCGTTACCTCATCCACCAACTTATCGTTACGGTAAATCCGGGATACTAGCCGGTAGCGAAAGGGATGGTCGGGGTGCCACAGTCGTGGACTGGAAACCTGGAGATGTTGTGAAAATGTGGTGTCGGTATGACGCAGCGATGTTGTATTGTTTGCTCTAGTCACCACATTTCCTGTTTCGTCCAGGACTGTGGTCTCTAAGCGTAGTTGCGCACCTTGAGCTGCTCTTCCATTGACTACATGGGTACGGCAGCTGATCGTGGCCTTTTCTTTGGTAACGGTGGGAAAGCTGACCAAAATCCCTCCTCCTGCGGGAATATCCGCTTCCAGGGGATCCGAAATGTAAGTGCTGTCTGTAACGAGCATGTTGACATTGCGGTAGATGCCTCCATAATAATTAAAATCGAGCTTTCGCATCGGTTTACCCGGAGGTATCTGTGCGTCATCTTTATTTGTTACGCGAAGGGCAAGGACATTGTCACGGTCATAGCTTATATAGGGGGTTACATCGACTGAAAAACCGAGATATCCACCGGCATGTGCCGCTATTTCCTTCCCATTGAGGTAGATGACGCAACTGCTCTGTACACCCTCAAATTGAAGGGTGACTCTTTTATTACGGTAGCTGTCTGAAAGTCGAAAGTAACGACGGTACCAGCCTGCCCCCTGGAAAACCGCGCCACCGTTATGTTTACGTTCTACCCGCATGATGTGCGGGATACTTACAGCCTCCCACTGACTATCGTCATAGTCTACTGTCATTGCCCGGTCTACATCGCCCGGATAAAAGGCCCATCCGGTATTCATGTCCAGTAGAACCCTTGGTGTTGGTGTCTTTGCGGCAAGGAGAATGGATGTAATAGTACATAGAACGGATGTCAATAGGGTATAAAATATGTTGTTCATGTGATGGGTATGATGTCATCTTTTTAAACCACCAAGGTCACCATAAAATGCGTTGATTGATGGCAAAATAGGGTTAAAGAAAAGCAGCCACTACAGGATGATGCTTCTTGTAATGGCTGCATTGGGTTAATTCGGATAGCCCGGATTTTGGACCAGGTTTTTGTTTACGTCAGTTTCTTTCCGTGGGATAGGCCACAGATAATCTTTGTCGCTAAAAGTTCTCGATTCGGCTTCAACAGGGTCTCCAGTTAGGGTTAATGATCCGTTCTTTGGATCTACAGTTCCCAGTCGGGTTCCATATACGGTCCCCTGGCGTACTTGAGGTCCGATTTTCCACCGTTTGATGTCAAACCAGCGCAATCCTTCCAAAGCGAGTTCTGCGCGTCTTTCTCTTCTCAGCAAAGTACGTAACGAATTTTGGGATGCATATACCGCGCGGTTCACTTTGGGCATTCCAGCACGCTGTCTTACCGCATCAATGGCGTCATATACGCTGTTATCAATCGCTCCGGTTTCAATTTTTGCCTCGGCATAGTTCAATAATACCTCCGCATAGCGGATCAGGATCATGTTTAGCCCGGTATTCCATAAATCCGGATAGTCCGAAAGATCTGCGGTGAATTTTTTGTACAGGTAGCCTGTTTTGGAATTGTTCGATCCGTTGTAATAATCACCTGAGTTTTTCTCAATCGGATTATAGTATTTGCCTTCATACAGCTGGCCTGGATAAACAATCGTGGCCTGCAGACGCGGATCTCTGTTTTTATAGGGATCATTTTTATTATAACCTGAAGCGGGGTCATCTATGGTTTTCCCGTTAGCCATCTCGTAACTGTCAACGAGGGACTGCGTCGGGTTTAACGAGGCCCATCCACCAAAAGTGGAAGATGGCATGGTCCCGATATTGCCATTCGAATAATCATTTTCTTTGTATTGGATATCCAGAATGACTTCATCGTTGTTTTCATTCTGGATCCGGAAAAGGTCGCGGTAGGAAGGGTAGAGTGTATATCCTAGTTTCATGACTTGTTCGCTCGTTGTGATACAGTCAGCGAAATTGCCCATGTACAACTGCAGACGTGCCTGGAGCGATAATGCAGCTCCTCGGGTGATTCTACCGATATCACTGCCGGAATATTTAACCGGGAGCCCGGGTGCGATAGCTTTGAGTTCGTCGATAATAAATTTCTGGACTTCACTGATTGCTGTCCGGCTGACGCGGTTTGCTTCATCCTGATTAAGTGATTTTGTCACCAAGGGGACATCGCCATAGAGCTGAGTCAGGGTAAAGTATTGATAGGCCCGTAAAAAACGAGCTTCTGCCTTCATTCTGGTCTTTAGATTTTCAGCCATGGGGGTATTGTCCACGTTTTCCAAAAACCAGTTGCATTTCTGTATAGTACTGTATGATGGTGTCCACCTGTCTGATATCCAGGTGTCCGACGGGCTTGCCGATCCATTGCCCAGACTGGTGTAACCTTCCCAATAATACTGGCTGTACACGTTGTCCGATAATCCATCCATGTAGATGACATGATAACCGTCGCTCCATGAATTATAACAGCCGTTCAGCGCGGTCAGCGCATCGCTTTCCGATGACCAGAGCGAAGAATTGCTATAGGCATCCTTTGGATTTCTGTCAAGAAAATCCTTCTGACAGCCGGTGAATGCCATGGAAAGGATCAGAGATAATATAAGAGGTGTATTTTTCATAATTTAAAGCGTTAAAAAGCAACATTTAATCCGATGGTATGCACTTTGACCTGGGGATAATAGTATATCCCGCTACTATACGATGCTTCGGGGTCAATCCAGTCCTGAAGTCCGCTGAAGGTGAGTATATTCTGCCCACTGTAATAGATCCGTGCCCGGCTGATCCCCAATTTTTTAACCAGGGTAGTAAAATTATAGCCCACCTGTAGATTTTTTAGGCGGATATAGGACGCATCTTTGACCCAGAAGGAAGAAGGATTGTCGATGGCGTTATTCTGATTTTGGGCGTAAAGGATCCTTGGGAGTGAGGCATTGGGGTTATCTGGGGTCCAGGAGTCCAGGAGGGCTGAGGTCGGTTTTCCGGCAGCATCGCTCACTTGCCCGAGTTTTCCTTCCAGATAGGTATTTACTCGCGCAGCACCCTGAAAGAAGAGCGTAAGGTCAACATTTTTGTAAGATCCTCCTATGTTCAGTCCAAAAGTTGTTTTTGGATAGTAATTCCCCAAATATTGCTTGTCGTCGCTGTCAATGATTTTATTTCCGTCGATATCTCGGTATTTGAGGTCTCCGGGAGCAGTGCGGTCGCTCTGGAAGGCATGCTTCTCTACTTCTTCTTTGGTCTGGAAAATTCCTTCAGCAACATAGCCATACAAGGAGTTGATCGGCAGGCCCACTTGTTGTATGGTGGTGTTTGTTAAGTAAGGCCCTGTGCCATACAGGTCTGTTATCTTGTTGTCGATGAAAGCGATATTAAAGGAGCCGTTATAAGAAAAATCGCCCTTATGGTCTTTGTAGCCGATCATAAATTCCCAGCCTTTATTTTGTACAGCGCCTGCATTCCGGGTGGGGGGTCTGAGTCCATATACACCGCTGACAGGGACATCCAATATCACGTCATTGGTTTTGCGGTTAAACCAGTCGACCGTCAGATCGATTTTACCTTTTAAGAACGACGCGTCTATACCAGTGCCGTAAGTCGTGGTGCTTTCCCACCGCAGATCAGCATTTGCACCACTGGTTGGCGCTACGCCTGTGGCGATGGTCGGTGTAGTACCGCCAAAAGTATAGTTTTGTTCTGAACTGATAACCGTGATATAGGGGTAATAAGGTGCGCTGGGAAAATCGCCGTTTGCCTTCACTTCCTGATTTCCCAGCTTTCCCCAGGAACCGCGGATTTTGAACGTGGACATCAGCTCATTTAGCGGCGTGAAGAAACTTTCTTTGTGGACATTCCATCCGGCAGAGAAGGAAGGAAATGCGCCCCAGCGATGTTTGGGTGAAAATCTGGATGTACCGTCATATCTTAAATTGGCTTCGAATAGGTACTTTCCGGCAAAATCATAGTTGAGCCGGCCAAAATAGGAGCGCAGCGCCATCTCATAACCATAGCCATTTGCGGTCTGTCCGGCAGTCGATCCGAGATTAATTTCGCTCAGCTCATTGTTTAAGAAACGTTGCCGGTACGCGCTGTTCTCCGTATACTGGGTCAGCTCTTGAAAATAACCGCCCAGTACCTTAAAGTTGTGGTCACCAAAGCTTTTGCTATAATCTAAAAGCCCCTGCAAAGTGGTTCTGCGAAATGTGGTGTTTTTGTCGGTCAGTTTATTGGGACCCTGGTAAAATGTTTTGTCACCCGCCGCATTGTAGTATTGAATATCAGCGATGAAAAATTTATTCTGTGCGATCGATGAAACATATCCCAACGTAGGTTTAAAGTGTAGTCCCTTTATAATTTCCCAATCTGCGCCAACGTTGCCCACGAAATCATAGTAGTTTTCACGGTTGAATGATGGCGATTCTAACCAGGCCATCGGGTTTCCGTCTGAAATACTTCCGTAGTGCCCATTTTCGTATTTATAGGGAACCATGGGGACGATCCGGTTGATCTGACGGATGATCTGTGTAAAGCCCGGAACTCCGGGCATGCTTGACTGCGGTTCCTGTAACGGAGAGAAGGTATAAGCGAGATTGCCATGAACGGTCAATTGATCATTGACTTTAGATTCTAGATTAAAACGGGATGTATAGCGTTTGGCATTCGTTTTTTTGACGAGACCATTTTGATCAAAATAGCCAAGAGAAAGCATATATTTCGAATTTTCATTTCCGCCGTTCACACTAAGGTAGTGGTTTTGTTGTATGCCATTTCCGTTATAGGCCAATCCAAGCCAGTCTGTGTTCGGATAATTAAAGGGATCGGAACCGGTTCTAAACTTCTCGATTTCCTCTGCTGTATAACGGGGCTGTCTACCTTCGTTTTGCAAAGCTTGGTTGTAAAGGTCAGCAGCTTGCCATGAAGGAAGGTAATCAAAGAGGCCGGTTGCACTTTGTTTGCCCACATAGCTGTTATAAGAAAGTGTCGTTTTTCCTGCTTTGCCTTTTTTGGTCGTGATCAATATGACGCCATTAGCAGCACGTGAACCATATATGGCAGCTGACGCGGCGTCTTTCAGTACAGAAATCGTTTCGATATCGTCGGGGTTGACGTTGTTCATCGTCGAAATCATACCGTCTACGACGACCATTGCGCCGGCGTTGTTCAGTGTTCCGATACCCCTGACCCGAATGGTCGCTGCATCACGTCCCGGCTGTCCCGAACTGGCCGCTGTCACGGTCACACCTGCCATTGTCCCTTGCAGTGCATTACCTACGCTGGTTACCGGACGATCGGTCAGCGCCGAAGAATTGACTGTTGATACAGATCCCGTCAGATTTTCTTTTCGTTGCTGGCCAAAACCGACCACCACGACTTCCTGTAGGCTGGCTTGATCGGACTGCATGGTTACGTGGATGGCCTCCGGACCCTTGACGGTGATTTCTTGTGCTTTGTAGCCCACATAGCGGAATACAAGGGTGCCTTCATGGGGGACCTTCAGCTGGAATTTTCCGTTAGCATCGGTTGTTGTGCCTATTCCGGCACTCCCTTTCAATACAATGCTGACACCGGAAAGGACTTTGGATGAATCACGAACTGTTCCTGTCACCGTGAAGTCCTGTGCTTTGGTGATGGTAGGTAACGCTTTGCGCTGTATCACGATCGTTTTATTTTTGATCGTATACGTGACCGGCTGATCTGCAAAACAGATGTTGAGTGCATCGGTGAGCGGGACATGGGTCACATTGATAGCAATAGGCTTACTTTCCATCAATACTTCATTTTTGTAAATGAAGTCATAGCCCGTCTGCTGTTTGATCGTATTAAATATTTCCAGGAGTGTTGCATGTTCTTTTTTCAGTGTTACCTGCTGGCCATTGACAGCCAGCGACGACTGCAGAAAGGTAACCGTGAGAATAATACAGGTTAGGCATATTTTAACCAGGTCTCTTTTTAAGATAAAACCGCATGATTCGCTCAACAGGTTGCAAGCGATTCTACAAAACGGAGTGGGAGAACTTTCTCCCCTTGAGTTATTCAACATTTTTTTAAATTTAGGGTCATCAATTGAAGTTCATTTGATCAGGATCATCTACTTTAAAGGATTGGTGCAAGTAGTACATGCTATTTTTTGATCCATTCGTAGTTTTGTCTAAGGAGTAACCATAATCCTCCTTCCTTTTAGGTCAAAGTGGATACCGGTTAACTTAAGAACCTCCAACACTTCATGAATGTCCTTGCCACGCGATATTGATCCACCAAATTTTATCTTTCCGATATTGCCGTGGTAGACAACCTCAACATCGTACCAGCGGGATAGCTGTCGCATAATCTCTTCCAGAGGCATTTCGTCGAATGTGAAATCTCCCGTTTTCCAGGCTGTGGACTGTCCTACATTCACCTGCTGTATGCTGAATTTCTCGCCGTTGAGCACGCTCTGTTGTCCGGGCTTCAGTAATTGTGGAGCGAATAGATGGGCGGGTGAGACCTTTACACTGCCCTCAATTAGGGTTGTTTTCACCTGCTCTTCTTCAGGATAGGCACTGATGTTAAAAACTGTCCCCAGTACCTCTACCTGCTGTTTGTCCGTTTCCACAATAAAAGACAGCCGTTCCTGTGGGTTGCTTTTCTTTGTCACTTTTGCTACGTCAAAGTATCCTTCACCGATGAGTTTGACACGCCTGTTATCCTCAGAAAAGTAGCTTGGAAACGTTAATGAAGAAGAGGCATTGAGCCACACTGTCGTACCATCCGAAAGCTTTACTTTAAACTGGCCCCCGCGCGGAACTGTAATCGTGTGTAAGTCCGGTTTATGGCCGACGCCTTCGATATGGCTGTAATCCAGTTCGCCTTTGCGCGACAGGCGGACAGCATCGCCCGATGCGAAGCTGATTTCTCCCGATGCGGTGCTGTCGAGATATACTCTACGTCCGTCGGCGAGTTGTAACACGGCCCGGTCGGAGCCGGGGACAACAGTTGCACGTTCAGTGATTTCTTTTTTTTCAATGCTCTGATACAACCATAGCATCACACCCGCTAAGCATAGGACAATTACCGCCATAGCGATTTTTAGCCGGCTAAAAAATGGATCGGATGCCTTGCGTATGGTCTGATCATCGCTGATGCTCCGATTAATTCTCTGCCATAAGATATGCTCCAGCACTTTTTTGTTCCCATGTATCTTTTCGTCCCACTCGTCCGGCTGAGACTCGATATGGCTATAAAAAGAGAAAAGCTGTTCTTCCTCTCTCTTGCTCGCTTTGCGTTTCAAGTATTTTCTGATAATGTGCTGTATGGTCTTTTTAGTTTTCATCGTTCTGTTATTGTATGTGCAATAAAAAAGCACCAACCCCTAAGGGTGGTGCTTTAATTTTTTTCAGTATAAATTAGTTGAAAAGGTTCAGTATTGTCGATAGCAAAACTGGCAGGGTCCAGGGAGATAAGTACTTCCTCAGCTTTTTTATAGCTATGGTGATCTGGTTTTCAACTGTTTTAACAGAAATATTAAGTTGCTTAGCAATTTCCTTGTTGCTAAGCTGCTCTTTTCTGCTCAGGTAAAAAATCTTGCTGCATTTTTCCGGTAATTGTTCAATACCCTGCTGTAGTGCTTCTTCGATTTCTTGGTAAAGATGCGCTTGTTCAAAGAAATCTGCAGGCAATTTGGTAAGTGTCAGGATTAAATTATTCCTGCATTTTTGTTCATTTATGCTACGAAACACCTGGAAGCGCACGGCCGTAATGAGATAGGACTCCAGGTTTCTGATATCCAAACGAGCACGTCTGTTCCACAATTGAGAGAAGATATCCTGTACAATATCTTCACACGCCTCCTTGTTTCGGAGGATGTTATAGGCGACGATGTACATTTTGTGCCAAAAACGGCTATATATTCTTTCAAATGCTGCTATCGATCCCCCGGCAAGGGCATTAAGAAGTAATGCATTATCAAACGGGGGATCTTTCTTTTCTGAGTCAGATAAGTAATTACTGTGAACTATTTTCATCATTGGTTACATAAAAAGCAACCTATCGAAATAGGCTGCTTTTCCATTATCCATTAAAACTGTCCAGAGAACTATATTATCATGTAAGGAGGACGCAAATTAATTCCTTACACAGCGGACATTCTTGAGTTGTGTTTCAATGAAATCTACCCCGATAGCAGATACATTGAGCAGGTTGGCTGTAAGGTCATCATTATGGATATTGAAAGCTCCCCGTTCCGCATGATAATACCATGCGCCGAAGCCGAATAGGCCACCAATATTTAGTCCCGAGGTACCCGTCCATAATTCGGCACGGTTGCCATAGTTCGCTAGATTGATCTGTAAAACTCCATTGACGAAAGCAAAGGAATTACTACCTCCATTGAAGTTGAAGCGAAGTTTATTACCTGGATAGGGAGCGGCTGTTCCGGTGGCGTCATATTCAAAGTAACCACGGCCATTGACTGACCCATAGGTTGTCTGCTTTCCACCGATACCTAATACTCCGGTAAGTTTTCTGAAATCGCTTTCACTAGCTTGGCGCCATACGCCTTTAGGATACACTTCAGCACAAGGATCACTATTTTTGCCAAATTGATCTGGCACTAGTCCTTTGAATGAGAAATATGTATTTCTGGCATTGGTATGTGCATACGTATGGTGGAAACGATACGGATTGTGTCCAGCCTGGTAATAGATATTTTGTCTAGCCCAACGAGTTCCTTCGATTGTTAATGGAGATTCGATCAGATTAACCAACAAGTGGTGACTATTCCCCAATACAGGCGTAATGTTGAAGGCAAAGTTGACCGGAGTGGCTGAAAATTGGCGGATCGAATTATCGTCAATTCTCAACGCCAGATTGGAGACATTTACTTTGATTCCTCCGGGTACTGCTACCGGATCGGCTGTATACGTGTAAGCAATTTTAGCATCTTGATACAAAGGGTCAATGTCCGTAAAATTGGCAAACGGTATCTCATGATCTGCAGAGACCAAGTCGCTTAGCGTGCCATTGGCGACATCAATAGTTGCGGTCTTGATCCCGGCCACGGCGACTTTTGCTCCCGTCATGTTGGCAAACATACCTTGTGTGTTGAGCTCAACAGCTAGCCGGGCAAATTTATGTGCAAACATAATATTGATGGGTACATTGACTGTGGATCCGCCGGTCGGTACCGTCACTTCTCCCGAAGCATATAAGATGTCTTTACCACCGGGCAGACTGATTTTAGTATTGGCCGTGGTGACATTTGGAACATCGTCGGCCGAATTATACGAAAGGGCTACCCATTTGTAGGTTGTTCCTTGCGTAACATCAATTGTCCCTTGGGTACCTGCGGTAAACTGCTCGGAAGATAGCAATTGAGTACCGTCCTGTGAAAATAAATAAAGACGATATTTTACGCCGTTTTCTATCGCTGCAGCACGTTTCGAAGCTGAGCTGCCGTTGGCCGCCGCAGTTTTAGCTAAAGATTGCGAAACTGAGGCTGGAAGATTGTTGCTCGTTTCAAGGACGGCGTCAAATTCGGCAAACTCCAATACTTTGGTTCTTGCTGCTTCTGTTCCATCTGTATGTGTAGCGCCTTTTGTGGAGATACGTTGATTTTCATCGATACCCGAAACGTTCAACACTAATTTGGTTCCCTCGATCTTGGTTGTTTCTTCCGTTGGTGCATTGTCTTTGGAGCAACTTGAGAAAGTTGTACTTCCCCCGATCAGTAAGGCAATGGACGCAATAGTCCAATGCAATGGTCTTATATTAAATACTTTCATGAAAATTCTAAGTTTAGATGTTAAATAGCCTATTGTGTTATAAATCCCCATTACCACTACCATCCGGTCCATCACCCCAGTCACCTACCCCCGGGTTGGGAGTTCCAGTTCCTCCAGAACCAGCCGCAATCCCTTGCTCCAGTTCAATTGTAAGCACGTGAATATTTGGTGCTTCATACATTTTCTTTTCTGTTTTCATTTTTAATTTTATTTAAGTTTCAATCAATGTTGAGGATTAGTAACGTGGCCTGAAATGCGAGCTATGCCGGCTTTAATGACATAAGCTGCCCATTGCAAATCCGTTACAAACTTGATTAATTCGCCAGATAGAAAAGAAAAATTAGTCCCCCCAAGAACTCCTCTGTGTTTATTAATTTATTGGTTATTAGTGTTTTAATTTTTCGTTGGCGTTTTTCTATAAGCCTATGATTACTGGATTCGGGATCTTTATTCTCGAAAGTATTTAATATTAAATGATAATAAATATTCTGTATTGAGGCTATTGATGTTCTTTTGGGTGCGAATTATTAACCTCCCGTAGGGGTATTGTCGTCGACATGATTGCGAAGCCAGAGAATGAGGTCTTCCTCATGCGTAAGCCCCAGTTTTTTTCGAAGATTATATCTGTTGTTTTCGATCGTCTTTGTTGCTTTGTAGGTATAGTCTGCAATTTCCTTTGTCGAAAAGCCTAAATAGATATAGGCGCACAAGATCAGTTCCGTCGACTTAAAGTTCGTATCGATGCATAACATCCGTTTCAAAAATTTAGGATGCACTTCCTGAAAACGTGGCCAGAAGGCCGGTGAGTTTTTTTTCGCCAGTTCGATAAGTTCTGAAAAGGACTCATTGACTTTCATTTCCAGAGTTTCGATTAGCTGGGCTTTCTGTTGTAATTCGGCCTCTTTTTCTAGTAGCAGCTTTTTTCTATGTAACCGGAATTCCCTGTATTTCAATAAAAAAAGAATTAAGGTCATCGAAAATACCAGAGCAATATACAATTTCCGTTTGGTCTCTTGCTGTCTTAGTATAATTTCTTCTTTCTCTATATTCTCTAATATAGCCTGTACTCTTTTTCTGTTGTTGCTTTCGTCAATGAGCCTTTCCGAAGCAGATAGTTTAAGATATTTCTCCTCTTCTTTAAACTTTTTGATCCTGGCATAGCTTTTAGATATCTTCAGGTATAAGTCTGCCGATGTTGACCTGTTCCATATCCGTTTTTGTTTTTCCGTTAAGGCATCCAGATAAAAGCCGATAGCTTTTTCATAATTATCCAACTGAGCATAGTAATCTCCAAAGAGCTCGAGAAAGAGACTTAGCGGCCGTTGGTCGATTTGCGCCTGTTTGTAGGCTTTTTGAATGAAAGGATAGGCTTCTGAGGGCTTAAACTGTTCAATATAGGTCATGGCTCTATAATAGAGCAGGTTTGCTTTCGTCTTGTAGATTTTTTTTAGCTTCTGGTACGTGCTGTCGTTTACCTTTTCCGCATGATTAATTGCCCGCTGATTGTGAAAGTGTGCTGCCGGATAATCGTGAGGAATAGTATACGAAATTCCCAGGGAAGCAAGCGCAAAAGCGGCAGTCATGATGGATTCCGGCTGCTCACTAGCGCCTGTGAGATCAAAGACTTCTTTGGCCTGTTTGGCCTGCTGTTTATATAAATGCAGCCTGGAATAATGAAAGCCCTTGAGTGCTAACAGACGAGCCTTTAGTGTGTGGTCGCGCTTCGCGGCTTTTTCGGCAAGACCCATTTCAATGTAAGGCAATGATCTTTCATATTCCTCCAGAATATTGAGCGTGTAAGCGACGTAGTAATAGGCTTCGGCTTTTAGTTTCGAATCCTTTGTCTTCTCAGCCATGAGACTAGCCCGTTTGGCATATTCTAGGGACTCAATGCAATTGCTGTCCAATAAATTATCGGCTTGTTGCAATAATCTAGTAATTTCGGATTTTTCAGTGCTTACACTTTGACAGCCCAATAAGAATGGCGAGCAGATCAGCAAGGATACAAAGAGCCAGTAGGTGCTGTAAAGTACTGCATCGTATATTGAAAAGTGTTTGTTATCGATATTTCTAATCATGTCAGGAAAATATGATAATAGGTTTCGTTAAGCCAGTAGGTGGCTCATGACGTTTCTCCGTCCTCTATCTCCAATTTGAAATATAGTCATAATCAAAGATAATTTAAGTTACAATTGAGTAATTTTTAAGCAACAGTGTTAAATTCAGTCATTTTAAAAATCAAAATTGGAAAATGAAATGATGTTATGAAACATTTTTGTATAAAATGGAGCCAACAGGGCAAACGAAGCGGTTTAAGAATATTCAACTTACGCTTTTAGCTTTTTCTCTTAAATGTTTCCTTAGCCATGTGATAACGGTTCTTCTTTCTTGGATATCATACTTTTCCATGGCTTCTTCCAAAAATAATTCACCATTTATAATTGAAAGGACAACGAGTTCTTTACGTTCCTTAGAAAAACGTCTTGAGTAGTTCTTTTTCATAATTAATAGGAATGTTGTAGGTTTCTGCTGGTCAGAGTGAATCTTCCTATCCGGCTCCTTTTCCAGCCACTACAAACTTGGTATTTTTTTGTAAAGTGCAAAAAAATAGCACCCCCCAAGAACTACCCTAATGTTTGTTTTTTTGTCTCAATCCTAAGAAAGGTGTTTTTCAGTTCAGATAGGTAAGCTATGCAAAACATTCAAGTTGTGCCATCTTTTGGCTGCCCAAATGAAAGCTTCATCAGCTGCCCGGTAGTTTGTAATAGCGCTAAATAAATAAAATCTGTACAGTGTTAACCGAAAGATAGGCGTCTGTTAATCTTATTTTGTTAATACTACCTTTACCTGTAGCTAATATCAGCTTCTTTATTTTGGAGCAAATTCAAGATAATGAACCCGATTAAGCTACCTCAATTTAGGAAAACAGCCCAACTTACCTTAGCCATAGCATTACTAAATGCTGCAAGTGTTGACGCGGTGTGGGCAAATCTAACAAACAAAACTATTGCTTTCGGAATTACCGGGCAGTCTGTTATCCAAGGCATTGTCAAAGACCAAGAAGGCAAACCCATAGACGGAGGTACGATCATCAACGAAACCAGCAAGCAGAGTACGCGTACCGAATTTAACGGTAAATTTAATCTGAAAGGACAGGCCGGAGACCAGCTCCGTATTTCTTCGTTGGGCTATAAAACAGTCACCATAACAGTTACAGACAGTCCGCTTGAAGTTGTTTTGGAAAAAGACGATTCTAAACTGGACGAGGTTGTCGTGACCGCAATCGGAATCAAGCAGCAGAAAAAACAGATCGGTTATGCTACACAGGAAGTTAAACTGGACGTGCTCAAAGAATCCAAAACAATGAATATTGGTACGGCTTTGACGGGACAGGTGTCCGGGCTGATCGTCAATAATCCAACTGGTATTTTTCAGGCACCATCATTTCAATTGCGTGGTAAAACGCCGTTAATTGTTGTGGATGGTATCCCTGTTGAATCTGATTTTTACGATATGTCCAGTCAGAATATCGAGAACATCAACGTTTTGAAGGGAACGGCAGCATCTTCTTTGTATGGCTCACGTGGTAAAAATGGAGCTATCTTAATCACGACCAAAAGTGCAAAAAGTGATAAACTGGAGTTTTCAGTCGGAACAACGAATATGTTCTCGGCGGGATTTACCGTCTTTCCTGAATCGCAAAAAGAATTTGGAAGTGGATCTAACGGTAAGTATGAATTTTGGGATGGTGCTGATGGGGGCATCTCAGATGGTGATATGACCTGGGGCCCCAAACTGAATTCCGGAATCAAGGTTGCCCAATGGAATAGCCCCATCCGTGATAAACAGACCGGTGAGGTGATCCCTTGGTGGGGAGATGTCAGCGGAACGAAGTACAACGATAAGTCGCGCTATGAACGGGTACCTATTGACTGGGTAGCCCACGACAATCTGGAGGACTTTCTGGGAACAGGATTGATAACGGAAAACAATGCAACCTTGTCCTACCGATCCGAAAAAGTGAGCATCTTTGGAACTGGAAAGTATGCTTACCAAAAAGGGCAGGTGCCCAACACCAAACTTTCTACAGGTGGACTGAACCTGAACACGTCGTACCGTTTTACTCCCGAAGTGCAATTGGATCTTAATCTCTCCTATAATAAAGTGAAGTCTCCAAACTATCCGAGATACGGATATGGACCTAAAAATCATATGTATACGATTTTATTGTGGATGGGGAATGATGTGAATGGACAAGAATTAAAGAATCATCTGTATATTCCGGGGCAGGAAGGCTATCGCCAGGCAAACTATAATTATGCATGGTACAACAACCCATACTTTGCAGCCTACGAATTGAATCAGGTGTATGATCAGGATATTTTGCATGGACAGACTGCCCTGACCTGGCGCATTTCTCCAGAATTTACGATAAAAGGCCGCGCTGCCGCAAGGCAGAAGAACCTGTTTCAGGATATGCAGAGTCCCAAGTCGTATATGAATTATGGCGATTCACGGAATGGTGATTATAAGAACTGGGACAGTAAGCAGCTTAATTTTGACGCGGATGTGCTTGCCACTTATATCAAACAGTTATCAGATGATTTTGGATTGACTGTGAACGCAGGTTCCTCAACGTTTAAACGTGATTATCGCGAACTTTATCAGACCACGGACGGTCTGGTCGTTCCGTTTGTCTATAATTTGGGAAATACGCAAGGTCCGGTAAAGGCTACCAATACCACCACGGAGAAAATCATCCGAAGCGCCTATGCATCTGTCAATCTAAACGTGTTTAAGTCTACCTATTTGAATTTTTCAGGACGGAATGACTGGTCATCGACACTGTCGAAAGCAAATCAATCTTTCTTCTACCCCTCTGTTTCGTTGAGCAGTGTGATCTCGGACTATTTTACATTACCTCAGCAAATAGACTTTATCAAATTGTATAGCTCATGGGCATCCGTATCTTCTGATCTGGATCCTTACAGCATTGCCGCCACCTATAAGAAAGACGTCACGTATGGCTCAACGCCGTCTGTGACTTACCCTGCAGGAATTATAAATCCTGATATTCTTCCTCAACAATCAAATTCTTTGGAGGTGGGTGCTTCACTGGCCCTGTTTAAAAATAGGCTTTCGGCGGACGTCACCTACTACAATGTTGTCGACAAAAATCAAATTATAGATTTAAGTGTTTCTCAGGCATCGGCATTCACTTCACGTAAAGTCAATGGAAATAAATACCGTACAAAAGGTTTGGAAGTCTCTTTAACGGGAAATATCATCAAAAATGACCAATTCTCGTGGACATCGACCGTAAACTGGTCCCGGGCGGTGCAACGTCTCGAAGAGATCTATAATAACCAGGCGAAATTTGGCAACTTAAAAAAAGGAGATCGTGCGGACAGTTATTACGCAACAGTTTGGGAAAAATCTGCTGACGGTAAAGTCATCCTAAACCCGAATACCGGCATGCCGACAAAAAATCCTTTTCCACAATATTTGGGCTATTTCCAGCCGGATTGGCAATTTGGTTTTGCCAATCAGTTTAAAATTAAGGGATTTCAGGTTAATCTAGATATCGATGGATCTATTGGTGGTGTGATGAATTCGACCACAATAGAAAAAATGTGGTGGGGAGGAAAGCATCCATCTTCTGTCTTATATCGCCAGGAGCAGTACGATGCTGGTAAACCTGTGTTTGTGCCGGATGGTGTGATTGTAACAGGTGGAGAGCTTACGCGCGATGTGAACGGCAATATTACTTCGGATACACGCACCTATACCAATAATACCACAGCCGTGGATTGGCAGGCATGGAGCCAGAATTATCCCTATCAGGCCCGCGTGACAGAAGCCGAAAGTAAACTTTTTGCCAATGTATTTGACCGTTCGTTTGTGAAATTACGTCGCCTTTCGGTGAGTTATGATGTCAACAAAGTATTCAAACTAAAGCAGCTTACCGCTTTAAACGCATCGCTATTTGGATACAATTTAGCGATGTGGAAGAAAGTACCTTATATCGACCCTGATTTTGGCGTTGGTAATGATGGCAACCTCCAGGATCCGTCGACCAGGTATATCGGTTTTTCACTCGATTTCAAGTTTTAATAAGATTGCAAGATGAACTTTAATAAATACCTATTTTTTGGGCTGTTTTCGCTCTCAGTAATGACCTCTTGTCAGAAATTGACCGAAGTAAATATTAATCCCAACGAAGCGACCTCAACTCACCCACAGGCGTTGTTAACAAAAGTAGAATGGGACGCTTTCCGTACTTGGCATGGAACCGCCCCATTGTACGCATTGAAGATGATTGTACAGACGGATGGGGAAAATGCGAATCAGATTTATAACTGGCAGCGCGGAAGCTTCGAGCAATATGGTTTTCTTCGGAATATTACGAAGATGACCGAGGAGGCGGAGAAAATAGGCGCTGAGAACTATTTGGCACTGGCTAAATTTTTCCGCGCTTATTACTTCTATAATCTTACCCTGACTTTTGGTGATGTGCCTTATTCAGAGGCTGCAAAAGGCGAAAGCTCAGGCGTTTTTACACCAAAGTACGATGCACAGAAGGACGTTTTGGTGGGCCTATTGAAAGAGCTGGAGGAAGCAAATGCGCTATTGAAGAAAAATAATAATACCATAAGCGGTGATATTATTTATGGTGGAAATAGTGCGAACTGGAATAAGTTAGTCAACTCTTTTCGCTTAAAAGTATTGTTAAGCCTGTCGAAAAAATCAGCCGACCTTCCGTTTAACCCAGCGACAGAATTCGCGAAGATCTATTCGAGCGAGTCCAGGATTACTGATGTGAGCGGAGCCGAAGATGGACAGTTGGTCTTCCTGAATCAGGATGGCAACCGCTACCCCGAGTTTAACTCCAGTGGCTATGGCTCGGGAATGTATATGGACTCGACCTTTATCCAACGGTTACAGGACCTAAAGGATCCCCGATTGTTTGTGGTCGCCACGCAGACACGTTTGGGGAAAGAAGCAGGTAAAGCCATCAACGATTTCACTGCATATGAAGGCGGCGATCCGATTGTGCCTTATGCGCAGGTCAATGCGAAGGCCGTATTGGGAAAGCTATCCAAAGTGCACGAACGTTTTTATCAGGATCCCACTGCAGAGCCCTTAGTCTTATTGGGCTGTTCGGAAATGCAGTTTATTTTGGCAGAAGCTATATGGAGAGGCTGGATTACGGGAGATCTAAATACAGCCTATGCCAAAGGGGTGCAAGCATCCTTCAAATTTTATGAAAAATATGCGAAGAATGTAGGCAGCTATACCAATGAGAGTCAAGCCGCCCAATACTTGGCACAAAATACGGTAAAACTCGATGCTGTCAGTTCAAACGAACAGAAGTTGGAGCGTATCCTGATGCAGAAATACCTACGGTCCTTTCATCAAGGGGGCTATACGGCCTATTTTGACCACCTGCGTACGGGCTATCCGGGGTTGCGAAAAGCGGCCAATGTAAAGACAGCCTACCGATGGATGTATCCACAAGATGAATACAATAACAATACCGCCAATGTTTCCGATGCGATCAAATCACAGTTTGGTGGGAATGATAATATTAATTTACAGACCTGGTGGCTAAAATAATGGATTCGAGAAGGGCATTTTTAAAGAAGGCAGCCATGCTGGCCGGGAGTACGGCAGCTATAAATTGGTTGCCGGAGTCTATCCAGAAGGCATTGGCCATTGAAGCTCCCAAAGGATCCACATTTTTGGATGCTGAGCATGTCGTCTTTTTGATGCAGGAAAACAGATCATTTGATCATTGTTATGGCACATTAAAAGGCGTGCGTGGATTTAATGATCCGCGAGCGATGAAATTGCCAAACGGCCTGCCGGTATGGATACAAGGAAATAAGGAAGGTGCCTATTTTGCACCTTTCCATTTGGATATCATCAATAGTAAATCTACCTGGATGGGCTCGTTACCGCATGGCTGGCGTGATATGGTTGCGGCCCGCCACGACGGAAAAATGGATAATTGGCTGGAAGCGAAGAGCTCGGGTAACGACGCATATAAGTCCATGCCGTTAACCATGGGTTATTATAACCGTGCGGATATTCCTTTCTATTATGCCTTTGCAGATGCATTTACCGTTTGTGACCAGCATTTTTGTTCCTCATTAACCGGAACGAGTGCCAATCGCTCTTATTTTTGGACCGGCACCATACGTGAGCAGCCCCGTAATCCCGAATCTCTTGCCCATGTGGATAATGGACAGATCAATTACAAAGACGTCAGCTGGAAGACTTATCCCGAGCGGCTACAGGAAGCCGGGATACCGTGGCGGGTGTACCAAAATGAATTGAGTCTGCCTGTTGGGTTTAAAGGTGAAGAGGAAGATTGGCTGGCCAATTTTACGGACAACAATCTCGAATTTCATAAGCAATATGGTGTAAGATATCACCCGGCGCATTATCAGTGGATGAAAAAGCGGATAGAGACGTTGCAGCAATTGGTAAAAGGCAATGAGAAAGCCGAATCGCTGAGCAAAGCCAAAGCGGAGTTGGCACGTCTACAACGTGATGTGATGCAGTATTCTCCGGAAAACTTCGAAAAGCTATCCCCGTTTGAAAAAGATATCCATCGAAATGCCTTTGTGACCAATATGGACGATTCAAACTATCACAAACTGGATAAAATAGCTTACACAGCGGATGGAAAACGACAAGAAATTGAGGTCCCTGCGGGCGATGTTCTTTATCAATTTAGAAAAGATGTTGAAGCAGGAAAGCTGCCTACTGTATCCTGGCTGGTCGCTCCCTGTCGATTTTCAGATCATCCCGGCTCACCTTGGTATGGAGCATGGTATGTTTCGGAGGTGTTGGATATTCTGACCAGAAATCCGGAAGTCTGGAAAAAGACTATATTTATTTTGACTTATGACGAAAACGATGGGTATTTTGATCATATAGCACCATTTGTTCCGCCATTGAGTTCTAATAGCGACCAAGGGGCAGTCACCATAGATACCACGGACGAATACGTGACCCAAGAGCAGGAGAGAAAGCGTACCAACAATCAAAATGCGACCTTGGAAAGCCCTATCGGTTTGGGATACCGTGTGCCGATGGTCATTGCATCACCGTGGTCAAAGGGCGGATGGGTCAATTCAGAAGTTTTTGACCATACCTCCTGTCTGCAATTTTTGGAACATTTCTTAGAGCGGAAAACTGGAAAGGTGGTTAGGGAAGAAAATATTAGTTCCTGGCGCAGGATGGTCTGCGGGGATCTGACCACGGCTTTCCGTCCGATAGACAACGTGTCCAAGCCCAACGTCCTTTCTGTTGACCGGAATGCATATGTCGAACGAATATTCTCTGCACGGAACAAAAAACTTCCGACCGATTTTGTACAAATTGACAGTCATAAGATCGCAGAGATCAGAGCAAAAGGCAGATATCACAGCGATGTACAGATGCAGGAACATGGGTGGAAAAATGCCTGCGCGCTACCATATGATCTACAGATCAAGATACGCAGCACAGCTGCTGTTTTTTCTATCAGCGCTACATTGGACAAAAGGTTAGACCCTGTTAAAGCTGGTGCAGGTATTCCTTATTTTGTTATCTCTTATGTCCCCTATGATGGTCATGAAAAAGGTAAAGTGTGGAATTTTGCCGTTCAGGACGGTGACCAATTGCAGTACGATTGGCAGCTTGATAAGGTATCAGGAGATCGGGTATCCTTTGCTCTCCATGGTCCTAACGGATTCTATCGTTCGGTGGAGGCTAAGAAGGTAGATATACCGAATATCGATGTGTATACGAAGGTCGTTTCGGGCAATCCGGTTCTTTGTGTGGAAGTGCAGTCGTCCGGAATAGATCTGCTGTTAGTGGATAGTGCCTACGGTACATTTGAGTCGCAAATACTTAAAAGTGGTGCGCACAAAGTGATTGAAGTAGATTGCAGTGAAAGCAAAGGCTGGTATGACGTCGAAGTAACAAGTCCCGGAGATCCACAGCTAAAGCTGCGGTATGCAGGGCATATTGAGACAGGGCTATCCAGTTATACGGATCCGTTAATGGGGGGAATGATCCGTTGAGGAAATCGAAAAGCTTAAATAGCCTAGCTATTACATAAATAGTGCTGAAGCCATTTCCGAAGGGGAGTGGCTGTTTTAATTTTTCCCTATCTTGGTGCTATTAGCCGATTTAAATAGCTAAAATTCAGACAACGGTCAAGACGTGTGATGGTTCCTGAAAAGCCTCTTTTGGGTACAGCTCTTATGGGATATGGCAACTTTACCTCAGGGAAAGAGGCAACACTTTACATGTCGAGAGGGAATAGGTGATTTTACAGATTTTATTTGCTAAATATTTTAGTTTTTGCTATATTTGTATGGATAACCAAAAACTTAATAATGATGGCCAAATTGAAATATATTGGTAAATACGTTGATCCCAGTACCGACTTTGGTTGGAAGCTTTATTTCGGGCGTGAGGAAAATAAAA